>Ga0335085_10005338_pt1 | contig 20665 bp, 17 predicted proteins | sample Lox_Sample_45_FD_206712 | JGI IMG/M metagenome (GOLD analysis project Ga0335085, IMG submission 206712) | Soil microbial communities from Loxahatchee National Wildlife Refuge, Florida, United States - Lox_Sample_4.5 | ecosystem: Environmental > Terrestrial > Soil > Wetlands | place: USA...
TGCCACCTCAGGTATCCATTGCCCGGCGCACACCGCGCAGAAATGCGCCGACCTTCTCCGGTGCTTCCATGGGAGCGGCTCCCTCCATTTCCTGAATCACGCGCGTCCCGATGATCGCCGCGTCCGCGAAGCCGCAAATCGCCTTCGCGGTGGCGCCATCCCGAATTCCAAAGCCGACCCCCACGGGCAGATCGGTTTCGTGCCGTATCCGGTTCACATTGGCTGCCACGTCCGCAAGATCAAGATGGCTCGCCCCGGTGATTCCTTTCAACGAGACGTAGTAGAGGTAGCCGCTTGCCTGTCGCGCAATGCGGATCATCCGCTCTTCCGTGGAGGTCGGGGCAAGCAGGAAGATCATATCCATCCCGGCTGCACGCACGAGCTCGGCGAATTCCTCGGACTCCTCCGGTGGATAGTCGACAACGATCACGCCGTCCACGCCGGACTCCTTTGCGGCACGGGCGAACTGCGCCGGCCCCATCGCCTCGATCGGATTGGCGTAGCCCATGAGAACCACGGGCGTTGCGGCGTTGTCGCGCCTGAACTCCGCCACCATGCGAAACACCTGCGGCAATCCCACTCCCTTCCTGAGCGCCCGCTCCCCGGATCGCTGGATGACCGGGCCGTCCGCCATCGGGTCGGAGAACGGGACGCCGAGCTCGATCACGTCGGCCCCGGCCTCGACCATTGCGCGCATCACCGGCACCGTCACCGACGGATCAGGATCTCCGGCCGTGACATACGGAATGAGCGCCTTCCTGCCCGCCTGCCGCAGGCGCTGAAAGGTAGCCTGGATCCGGGACATTTTCAGCCGGCTGTAGCCGTGTCCACGATCCCGAGGGCACGCGTGTCTGCCGGACGTAACCAACGCGCCGCTCGCCGCCCCGCAATCGCGAAATAGTCGCGGTTGACCTCAAAGCCGACGATGCGCCTCCCGTGCTTGAGGGCTGCGACCGCGGCGGTGCCGCTTCCCATGAACGGATCGAGCACGAGTCCGTCCCGGGGACAGCTAGCGAGAACCATGCGTTCGACGATCTCGAGGGGCTTCTGGGTCGGGTGATTCTCGCGCTCCGGATCCTGCCGGTGCAGGCGTGTGACGCTCCACACGTCCTTGGGGTTGTAACCGACCTCGAGCCATTTCTTGCCGACGAAAAGTGCGCGGGTGCGCGCGCGCTTGGTTTCGGCATCGTAGGGAATGCGCACCGCGTCGACGTCAAAGAAATAGTCCTTGGAGCGCACGAACAGGCCGATGTTGTCGTGCACGGAGGAGAACTTTCGCGTGCTCCCGCCCATGCTCGGCACCTTGCGGTCCCAGATGATCTCGTTCGCCATCGCAAGACGCGCCTTCAGATAGCTGAATACCTCCGGACTGTGTTGCCAGCTAAGAAAGACATACATGCTGCCGCTGGGTTTGAGTTTGGGAATTGCGGCATCGATCCAGCGGCGGCTGAAGGCGAGGTACGCCTCCCCTGTCAGGCGGTCCGAGTCGTTGCCGTAGTCCTTCCCCAGGCCGTAGGGCGGATCGGCGACGATCAGGTCGACGCTCTCGTCGGAGACGCGCTCGACGCCGTGGAAAAAGTCCTCGTTCAGCAGCCTTGCGCGGGCGCCGCTCAAAACTGGATCCCCGATTTTTCCGCGACGGTCTGCATGTCCTTATCGCCGCGTCCGGAGAGGTTCACGAGCAGTATCTTTTCCTGTGAAAGCTCCGGCGCAAGTTTCGCGGCGTAGGCAAGGGCATGCGCGGACTCGAGGGCCGGAATGATCCCTTCGTATCGGCAAAGATCGTGGAACGCCGCAAGCGCCGCGGTATCATCGACGGTGACGTATTCCGCGCGACCGGCGTCCTTGAGCCAAGCGTGTTCGGGCCCGACCCCCGGATAGTCCAGACCCGCGGAGATCGAATGCGTATCTGCGATCTGGCCATGCTCGTCCTGCAGCAAGTAAGTACGATTGCCGTGCAGTACGCCCGGCCTGCCCGCAACCAGGGAGGCGGCGTGCTTCCCGCTGGCGATGCCGAAACCGCCAGCCTCGACGCCGATCAATCTCACCGCGTCATACGGAATATAGGGATAGAAGATACCCATCGCGTTGGAGCCGCCGCCGACACAGGCAATGACTGCATCCGGCTGGCGCCCGGCGATTTCCGGCATCTGCTCGATGCATTCGCGGCCGATCACCGACTGGAAATCCCGCACCATCATCGGATAGGGATGCGGCCCCGCAACCGTTCCGATGATGTAGAAGGTGTTGCTGACATGGGTCACCCAGTCGCGCATCGCCTCGTTCAGCGCATCCTTCAGAGTTCTCGAACCGGACTCCACAGGCACCACTGTCGCGCCGAGGAGCTTCATGCGATAGACGTTCTGCGTCTGGCGGGCGATGTCCTCGGAGCCCATGTACACCACGCATTCCATGCCGTAGCGTGCCGCGACGGTCGCAGCGGCAACGCCATGCATCCCGGCGCCCGTCTCCGCGATAACGCGCGGCTTGCCCATGCGCCGTGCGAGGAGCGCCTGGCCCATCGTATTGTTGATCTTGTGCGCGCCTGTGTGGTTAAGGTCCTCGCGCTTGATGTAGATTTGCGCCCCTCCCAGCCGCTCGGACAGTCGCCGTGCATGGTAGATCGGGCTGGGCCGGCCGACGTAGTGCTTCAGCTCGTACTCCAGCTCCTTGATGAATTCCGGGTCCCCGCGGCAGCGTTCGTAGGCGCGCGTCAGTTCGTCCAGTGCGTGTACCAGTGTCTCGGGCACGAACGCGCCGCCGTACGGACCGAAGTGTCCGCGCGCGTCCGGAAGCTCATACATCTTCATGCTTCACTGCTCCGATGAAAGCTGCGATCTTTGCCGCATCCTTGATACCTTTGGACATCTCGACCCCCGTCGAAACATCGACTGCATAGGGTCTCACTTGGCGTATTGCGCCAGAGACGTTGTCCGCTCTCAGACCACCGGAAAGGACTATCGGCCTTGCCATGTTGTCGGGCACCACGCTCCAGTCGAATGCGCCGCCCGTTCCACCCCACAGATCACCGTGGAACGCATCGAGCATCCACGCCTTGGCATCCATGTAAGGAGAAAGATATTTTATCAAATCCAGTCCGGGGCGAATTCGAGCCGCCTTGATATACGGACGGGGAAAACTTGCGCAAAAATCCGGCGCCTCGTCGCCATGAAATTGCAGCAGAGTAATGCCGCACTCGCTGATTACTTCCTCGACCTCGTCGCGACGGGGATTGACGAATACCGCGACGGTCGCCACAAACGGTGGGGTTTGCCGTGCAATATCGCACGCTCGGGAGAGCGAGATGCAGCGTGGACTCGGGCCGTAGAATACCAGACCGATCGCATCGGCTCCATGAACGACGGCGTCACGAGCGTCTTCAGGGCGCGTGATGCCGCATATCTTGACCCGAGTTCTCATTGGGCCTCGCCAAACGGCAGTATGCGCGGAAATACGGGCAAGCCCCAGTGCTCCGGGTAGCAAACCTGCGAGAGATACAGGCCGGCTGCGGCAATCGTGGGGGCCGCCAGCCGGCGGTCCCGCGCGGCGATCAATTCGGCGATCCATTCCGGCGGATGCTCGCCTTTGCCGACATAGACGATGCAGCCCACGATGTTGCGCACCATGTGGTGCAGGAACGCATTCGCGGTAAAGTCGAAGAGCATGTAGGGTCCGCATGCGCGGACCTGCGCGCGTTCCACTATGCGCACCGGGCTTTTCGCCTGGCATTCGGCAGAGCGAAAGCTTGAAAAATCACGCTCCCCCGGGACGCACTCGGCCGCGCGCTGCATCCGCTTCAGGTTGAGCGGCATAGGAAACCAACCGACCAGATCGGCAAGCACTGCCGGCCGCACCGGGTGATTGTAGAGGACGTAGCGATAGCTTCGCGTGATCGCCGAATAGCGAGCATGGAATTCTTCAGCCACCGGCAAAGCCCATTCCACGGAAATTGCGCTCGGCAGAAAGGAATTCACGCCGCGTATCCAGGCGGACGTGGGACGTAGCGCCGTGGTGTCGAAATGGGCCACTTGGGCGACCGCGTGCACCCCGGCGTCAGTGCGTCCCGCCCCGGTCACATTGATCCGCTCGCCGGCGATCTCCGAAAGTGCCCGCTCGAGATGATCCTGCACGGTGTTCCCGCTGGGCTGCGACTGCCAGCCGTTCAGTCCCACTCCCCGATAGGCGATTCCGATCGCAATTCTCACGTCCGTCTTCCAAAAACAAAAATCGGCGCACACGGCGCCGACTGTCCGGGGGCATTCCGGCAATGGTCAGGCGATTCCCTGCAGCATCGTCTGCGCCCTTTGCTGTTGCGCCGCGTCTCCCTCCTTCATCACTTCCTTCAGCAGCTCGCGCGCGCCGTCCTTGTCGCCCATCTCCTCGTACGCCTTGGCCAGATCGAGCTTGGTGGCCACCTCCTGCCATCGCGCATCCGGTGCGGCGGTCGAACCATTTCCGCCTTCCGGCGCGCCGAGGTCCAGGCTTATCGAGCCCAGATCCACTGCAGGGGCCTTGGACGAACCGCCTGCTCCCGTGTCCACCGAAGGGGCAAGGTCGAAATCGATTCCGCCGATATCCGGCGCCGACGCCACCGCGGCGGGCGCGGGAACAGCCTGGCCCGGCTTGTCTCCAACCGGCAAATCAAAGTCAATGCTGATCGCCGTTTCTGCCACGGGCTCGGCATGAGTCAGCTCACTGGCTGCGGCGGATCGGGTCGTGCCCAGGCCCAGATCAAAATCGAGCCCAGCCGGTGCCGTACCGGCCGATGTCCCGGCATCCAGATTGAAGTCAGGCGCGGGAGCCGCCCCGCCGGTGGCGGCTCCGATGTCGAAATCGATGTTCAGCGGCGCTTCCCCCTGCGTCGTCGGCTCGGGTTCCGGAGCACGAAACGCCTGGAATTGAGCAGTTTCGTTGAACGCCGGTGCAGCCGGCCCTCCCTTACCCCCGTAGAATGGATTGCTTGGATCGATCGACAGACCGAGGCTCGCGACCTTCGCCCATTCCGGGCCCTGGCCGCCCGTGGCTGCATTGAGCTCCTTGGCAGCCGCCTCGAAGGCGTTTGTATCCTTGCGGTTGGCGTAGATCTCCAGCAGCTTCACCCGGATCGCCTGGCGACTGGAATCCTTTGCGAGCGCCTCCTTCAGAATCTCTTCGGCCTGGGCATCCCGGCCGTATGCCATGTATACGTCGGCTTCCGCAATCGGATCGATTTCTTCGGTTTCAACCTTGCCGATGCCTTCCTTGCTGAAGTCGCTCTGGAATGAGCTCGATCCGGTGTCGACGCTTCGGCCCCCGGCGGTTCCCAATACCGAATCCGCGTCCGAAGGCGCAACGCTCATCACGCTGCTCTCGAACTGCGTGGTGCGCTTCCTCCGCCACGCGTAGGCGGCATAACCCACCAGCAGGAGTGCGGCGCCCCCGGCGCCACCCAGCGCCATCGGGTTCCCCAGCAATTCATCGACAAAACTCGGCTCAGTCAAGGCCGGACCGGGTGCCGGCTTGGGTCCGGGCGCCTTCGCTACGCCTTCAGGACCTTTCTTTGCTTCGGGCGCTTTTGCCGCTTCAGGAGCCTTGGCGGCCTCCGGTGCTCCGGCTGCGGGAGCCGGTGCGCCCTCGGGCGTCTTGGCGGCCTGCGCCGGCGCCTTCGCCACCTCCGCGGCTTTGGCAGCCTCTGGCGACTTGGCAGGCGCGGGAGGGGTCGTTTCTACCTTGGAGACTTCCGCTGGCTTCGGCGCGTCGCTTTTCGCCGCCGGCGCAGCCTTGGCGGGCTCCACCGTTTTGACGGCCGGGGCGGATTTCGCTGGCTCCGGCTGCGGGGCCTTGGGCGCTGACTCGGCCTGCTTGGCGGCCTGTGCCTGCTGCTGCAACTGCGCTCCGCCCTGGCTGCGGATCTGCGCGAGCTTCTGCAGATCCTGCACATTCTTTTCCAGCAGAGCGATACGCTCGTTGGCTTCCTTCAATGCGCGCTCTTTCGCCGCCAAGTCGTCGGCCGTTGCTGCAGCTGCCGCTTTCGCGCCGCGTTTGGCCTCATCCGCGCTGGAAAGGCGCAGTTGGTCCTTGGGTGCCTCCTTGGGTGGCGCGGGCTTTTCTTCCTTTGGAGCGCCAATCTGGCCCGACACCTGACGGCCACCCGGCTGAGGGCCAGGCGCGGCCGCGACTGCGATGCCCAGCCGGCGTTTGTATTCGTTGAAATCCGCGTACTGGGCGGAAACGATTCGCCGGGCATCCGCCAGGGCCACCGCGGCTGGCGCGTCCTTCTCGGGAAACTTCAGGATCTTGCCGGTGCGCAGGCGATTCATGTTATCGGCCACAAACGCGTCCTGATTTGCGCGGAACATCGCAACCAGCATTTGTTGCAGCGAAACACCTTCGATCTTGTTGCGCAGGGCGATTTTCGAGAGCGTGTCCCCGCGCTTCACCTTGTAGGTCTCGACAACTTCGGGCTCCTCTATCAGCGTGGCGGTCGGAGCTGAAGCAGGGGGAGCCGATTCGGCTTGGACCCCCGCAGGAGTAGCCCCTGGCTCAGTCTGGGGCGCTTGCTTCTCGTCGCCCGGTTCTGCTTCCACGACTGCGATCGGTTCCTCGGGAGCCGGCGAGACTGCCTGCGCGGCCGGGCCCGGCTCTTCTGACTCGAGCTGCAATGTCGCAGGAGGAGGCTCCTGCGACCCTGGCGCCGGCCCGGGCCCTGCTGCGGCGGGCATGGGCGGCGGCGCTGCTTCGGGTTCCTTGGGTGCGAGAACGGCCACCTGTGGCGCCTGGACGGCTCCGGGCGCCGAAAGAGCAGCGTACTCCGGTGGATCCAGAAGAAATGTGTATTCGCGAACCAGGCGGCCATTGGCCCAGTTCAGCTCAACGAGCATGTCGATAAACGGTTCGTTTATCGGCTGCGCCGAGGCGAGGGTCATGACGTACTTGCCTCCGGCACGACGCTCCACGGCAAATTTGACTGACAGCAGCGCCGGGTTCAATTCGATGCTGGCCTGGCGAAAGGCCTCGCTCGAGCCAAGCTTCGCGACAAGACTGTCAGCTTCGCCGCGTTGCAGGGAAACGACCTCGATTTCTGCCCTGAGCGGCTGCCCCAACGTCGATAACACCGACATCTTGCCGAGTCCGGCCGCGCAGGCGATCGACGGCAGCAGCGCAATCCCTACCAGCGCAAAAGCCCACACAGTTTTTGAGGCGAACTTCCCCACGTGCCACCCTGAAGAGCCAAGTGGAAACAAACTAAAATACCATCATGGCCTTAGCCTTGCAAGCTAAACTTTCACCTCACAAACCGCGTCAAGTCCCTCTTTTTGAAAAGAGTTTAGCCAATTTCTCCTAGGAAATCGCCCAGGAAGGGCCGCCACGCCCTATTGCTGCAGGAGAATGCGGAGCATCCTGCGCAATGGTTCAGCTGCTCCCCAAAGCAACTGGTCCCCGACGGTGAACGCGGCCAGATACGAGCCCCCAGGCTCCAGGGAGAGCTTGCGCAGACGCCCGAGGGGAATCTGAAGGGTGCCGCTCACGGCAGCCGGGGTAAGCTCGCGCAGCGTTGCTTCACGCTCGTTCGGCACAACTCTTGCCCAGTCGTTCGCCTCTGCGAGCATTTGCTCGATCTCATCGAGCGGAGCGTCGCGCCTGAGTTTCACGGTGAGCGCCTGGCTGTGGCAACGCATGGAACCCACGCGCACGCAGATCCCGTCAATCGGAATCGGGTCTGCGCCTCGACCCAGTATCCTGTTGGCCTCGGCCTGCCCTTTCCACTCCTCGCGGCTTTGCCCGTTGCCAAGATCTCGATCGATCCAAGGCAGAAGGTTACCTGCGAGCGGGAAGCCGAACTGTTCAACGGGCAGGCGAGAATCGCCCAATGCCGAAGTCACGGTCCTGTCCAGGTCCAGGATCGAAGCCGCCGGATCCTCGACCAGCGACTGCCCGGCAGAATGCAGGAATCCCATTTGTTTCACCAGCTCACGCATGTGCTCGGCTCCAGCGCCGGAGGCCGCCTGATACGTCATCGAGGTCATCCACTGGACCAGATCGGCCTTGAAGAGCCCATGCATGGCCATGAGCATCAAACTTACCGTGCAATTGCCCCCGATGTAGTTGCGCACGCCCTTGGCCAATGCTGCCTCGATGACCCCCATATTGACCGGGTCGAGGATGATCACGGCCTCGTCGTGCATGCGAAGCGCGGACGCGGCGTCGATCCAAAACCCCTTCCACCCCGAACCGCGCAGCCGTGGGAACATCTCGTTCGTATAGTCCCCGCCCTGGCACGAGACGACGATGTCCATCGACGCGAGCTCCCTGACGTTCTTCGCGTCCTTCAGAGGCGCAGATTCCTTGCCGATAAACGGGCTCAAAGCACCGACTTGAGAAGTCGAGAAGAAGACAGGCTCGATGAGCGCGAAATCGCGTTCGGCGTGCATGCGCTGCATCAACACCGAACCTACCATCCCGCGCCAGCCCACCAGCCCGACTCGTCTCATGGCTTTCCCTTAAGTCTGCGTTTCTATGCTAACGCATGGACCCGCAAAAAGCTCGGCGTGCATCAATAGAGCGCTGCCACGACCGCATCACCCATCTCCCGGGTCCCGACCTTCTGCGTTCCGGGCTGGACAATGTCAGGCGTGCGGTATCCGCGAGCGAGAACCTTCCTCACGGCGGCCTCGATGCGCAATGCTGCCGCATCGTGATTGAGACTGAAGCGCAGCATCATCGCCGCCGAGAGGATCGCGGCCAGCGGGTTGGCAAGATCCCTGCCCGCGATATCGGGTGCAGACCCGTGAATGGGCTCGTACAGGCCCTTGCCTCTTTCGTCGAGGGACGCCGACGGCAACATCCCGATCGAGCCCGTCAGCATCGATGCCTCATCGGAAAGAATGTCGCCAAACATGTTTCCGGTAACGATCACGTCGAACTGCTTGGGCGCTCGGATGAGTTGCATTGCGGCGTTGTCCACGTACATGTGCGTAAGCGCCACCGAAGGGTATTCCCGGGCGACTTCAGTCACGACTTCACGCCAGAGCAGCGAGGTCTCAAGCACGTTAGCCTTGTCCACCGAGCACAGTTTCTTGTTGCGCTTGAGGGCGGCCCGAAATCCCGCATGGGCGATGCGGCGAATCTCCGAATCGGTGTATCGCATGGTGTCGAAGCCTTCCCGCCCCCCTTCCGCCGACCGCCGCACTCCGCGCGGCTCCCCGAAGTAGATGTCGCCCGTGAGCTCGCGCAGGATGAGGATATCGAGTCCCGCAACGACCTCCGGCCTGACCGTAGAAGAGTCGGCGAGCTCCGGATAGACCGTCGCTGGGCGAAAATTGGCGAACAGGTTCAGCTCCTTGCGCAATCGCAGCAGCGCTTGCTCCGGACGTTTTGCCCGCGGCAGGGTGTCGTAGCGGGGACCCCCGACCGCGCCGAACAGGACGGCGTCCGCCCCTCGCGCAAGCTCGAGCGTCGCTGCGGGGAGCGGGTCTCCTGCAGCATCGTAGGCTGCACCCCCGACTGCGGCCTGCTCCACTTGCATCTCCACCCCTTCGCGCTTGAGGGCGGCCAAGACCTTGGCCGCCTCGGCGACGACCTCCGGGCCGATGCCGTCTCCGGGAAGGATGGCGATCTTCATGGCAGGCAGGGGGTCGGGAATCTGAAGTCTCGCATCGGGGTCTCGGCACCAAAGCGGGCAGCACTGCTGCCCCCGGCCGGCAAGCTCCCCCTCAGTCGAACTGCCAAGGCTGCTCCGCGCGGCGCCTGTCCTCGAATGCGCGGATCTTGTCGGCGTGCCGCAAGGTGAGACCGATGTCGTCCAGCCCGTTCACAAGGCAATACTTGCGGAACGCGTCGATCTCAAAATGCATGACCTTGGCGCTGTCCGGCGTCGTCACCGTCTGCTTCTCCAGATCGACAATCAGTCGAAATCCAGGGAAGGCGGCAACCTCGTGAAATAAGTGGTCGACCTCTCCTTCGCCGAGGACGACCGGGAGCAGGCCGTTCTTGCAGCAATTGTTGAAGAATATATCCGCGTATGAGGGCGCGATGAGGGCGCGAAAGCCGTATTCGAGGAGCGCCCACGGTGCGTGCTCGCGCGAGCTGCCGCAGCCGAAATTCTTGCGGGCAAGCAATATCGCTGCGCCTCTGTAGCGCGGCTGGTTGAGCACAAAGTCGGGATTGAGCGGGCGGCTGCGTTCGTCCCGTCCGTCCCCGCCGAGGTAGCGCCAGGCATCAAACAGGTTCGGCCCGAATCCCGAGCGCCGGATGGACCTCAGAAATCGCTGCGGGATGATCTGGTCGGTATCGACATTGGCGCGGTCGAGCGGCGCAACGAGGCCGTTTAGAACGGTGAATTTTTCCATGATCGAACGTCCCGGATGCACCCTACTCTCGGCAGGTCATTTCCAACGGCGCACATCGACGAAGTGACCTGCAATCGCGGCGGCCGCAGCCATTTCAGGACTTACCAGATGGGTCCTGCCCCCCGCACCCTGGCGTCCTTCGAAATTCCGGTTCGAAGTCGAAGCACAGCGCTCGCCCGGCTCGAGGCGATCGGCATTCATCGCGAGGCACATCGAGCAGCCCGGCTCCCGCCATTCGAATCCCGCGTCCCTGAAAGTTCGGTCAAGACCCTCCGTCTCCGCCTGCGCCTTCACCAGCCCCGAACCCGGGACGACCATCGCCAGCTTGACGCTCGACGCCACGCGCCTTCCGCGGACCATGGCCGCGGCGGCCCGCAGGTCCTCGATCCGGGAATTGGTGCACGAGCCGATAAAGACCTTGTCTAGGCGGATGTCGGTCATGGGTGTATTCGGTTTGAGGCCCATGTAAGCAAGCGCTCTCTCCATCCCCTCGCGCCGGCCTGCGTCCTTCTCCTTGTCTGGATCGGGGATGCGCTCGTCCACCGTGACCACCATCTCCGGAGAGGTCCCCCAGGTCACCTGGGGCTTTACGGTCCGGGCGTCGATGGTGACCTCCCGGTCGAACTTCGCGCCGGGGTCGCTTTTCAGGGTGCGCCAATGCTCGACCGCACGGTTCCAGAGGTCCCCGCGAGGCGCAAAAGGCCTGCCCTTGAGATACCCGATTGTCGCCTCGTCCACTGCGACCATCCCCGCACGAGCTCCCGCCTCGATCGACATATTGCACAGGGTCATTCGGCCTTCCATGGACAAGGCGCGCACGGTGCTGCCCGCATATTCGATCGTGCAGCCGGTGCCGCCCGCGATGCCGATCCTGCCGATGACGGCGAGCGCCAGATCCTTTGCGCTGAGGCCTCGCGAAAGCGGCCCTTCGATACGCACCAGCATGTTCTTCATCTTCTTCGCGAGCAGGCACTGCGTCGCCAGCACGTGCTCGACTTCCGAGGTGCCGATGCCGAACGCCAGGCAGCCGAACGCGCCATGAGTGCTGGTATGGGAATCGCCGCACACGACGGTCATCCCCGGAAGCGTCGCGCCCTGCTCGGGGCCGATGACGTGCACGATCCCCTGGCGCCTGTCGTCCATCCTGAACTCGACGATGCCGTGTTCCGCGCAGTTGCGGTCGAGCGTTTCGACCTGCAGGCGCGAGACGGGATCGGCGATCCCGCTTCGGCGATCGGTCGTCGGAACGTTGTGGTCGGCCACCGCCAGGTTTGCCGAAATGCGCCAGGGTTTGCGCCCCGCGAGCTTGATGCCGTCGAACGCCTGGGGACTCGTCACTTCATGCAGCAGATGGCGGTCGATGTAAAGGACCGTGGTCCCGTCGTCTTCCACATGCACCGCATGGGATTCCCAGAGTTTGTCGTAAAGCGTTCTCGCAGCCATTGCTACTGAAGGTCGCGCAAAGAGGGAAATTATACCTCGCCGCTAACCGAGGGCCGGTGCACTATGGGGGAGATCGTCCTCAGCCCACAGCGGCTGAACGGCGGATCAAGAACGGCCGGCAAAATCTGCCTCTTCCTGTTGGCTATAATAACCGCTCGCCGGAGGGATCGGCCAAACGGAACGAATATGGGCAAGAAATCGCAGCACGGCAGATCCCGCGGCTCGAAAGCAGATCGCTCCATCTCCAGACCCACGGTCGCGGGGAAGGCAGGCGCTGCCCGAGGCAGTGATGCGCGGTCCAAGCTGTCCAGCGCAACCCGGCGCGCGGAGATCGCCCTTCGCGCCAGCGAGGAGCGATTTCGTGTCACGTTCAACCAGGCCGCCGTAGGCCTGGCACACGTAGCGGTGGACGGACGATTTCTGCTCGTCAACAAGAAACTGTGCGAAATCCTCGGCTATCCCGAGGATGAGCTCCTGCAAAAGACGGTCTGGGATATCTCACATCCAGAAGACCGCGACGTGACGTCCGCCCCGAGAAAGGAGATGTTCGCCGGCAAGATCGATACCTTCTCCCTTGAGAAACGCTACCTGCGCAAGAACGGCAGCACGGTCTGGGTCAACCTGACCGTTTCGCTGTTCCGTGATTCGCGGGGTTCGCCGCTGTACGACGTGTCCGCCTACGAGGACATTACGCAGAGGAAGTCGGTCCAGGAGGCGCTCACTGCGAGTGAGTCGCGACATCGCGCGGTGGTGGAGATTGCGGTCGAGGGAATCCTCATCCACGACGCGGACGGCCGGATCGTCAGCGCCAACCCGAGCGCGGAGCGCATCCTGCGCCGGACCAGGGCCGAGCTCATCGGCAAGACGCCCTCCGAGCTCCAGTTCGACAGCATCCGCGAGGACGGGACGCCATTCCCGGTGGAGGAGCGCCCGGTGATGGTCACGCTGCGCACGGGAAAGCCGCAGGCCAACGTGGTGATCGGTCATCGCAGAGCCGACGGCCTGGTCGCCTGGTTCTCGATGAACGTCCTGCCGCTCGGCGAGCCGGGCCGCCAGCCTGCGAGCGGGGTGGTGGTCTCCCTCACCGACATCACGGAGCGGCGCGACTTCGAGGAGAGGCTCACCTATTTCGCGCAAAACGACACGCTCACGGGCCTGCCCAACCGCGCGCTGCTGCTCGACCGGCTTGAACAGGCGCTGACGCGGGCGGCGCGCCGCGCGACGCTGGTCGGCGTATTGCTCGTGGATCTCGACCGCTTCAAGGAGATCAACGACTCCCTGGGGCATTCGGCCGGGGACACCGTGCTGAAGGAAGTGGCCAAGCGCATCAGGCGCGCCCTGCGCGACAGCGATACCGTCGCGCGGCTCGGCGGAGACGAGTTCTGCATGGTCCTCGAGGAACTGGACAGCCGGGACAAGGTCGCGGTCGCCGCGACCAAGCTGGGACACGTTCTCGACGCGCCGATCGCCGCGGAAGGGCAGGAGATTTTCACATCGGCTTCGATCGGGATGGCCGTGTACCCCGACGACGGCAGCTCGATCCAGGACCTGATCAAGCATGCCGATATCGCGATGTACGACGCCAAGCACGCGGGAGGCAACACCCACCGCTTCTACTCGCGGGAGCTGCACGCCCGATCCGCTGATCATGTCGGGATGGGTACGGCGCTGAGGCGCGCGGTGGAGCGCAACGAGCTGGTCGTGCACTATCAGCCGCAGATCGAAATCGGCAGCGGCCGCCCGGTGGGAGTCGAAGCGCTCCTCCACTGGCGGCACCCCGAGCTGGGGATCTTGCCGCCCAATCAGTTCATCCATGTTGCCGAGGAGATCGGGCTGATCGTGTCGCTCGGCGAATGGGTGTTGAAAACGGCCTGCGCAGAGGTGAAAGCCTGGCAGCAGGCCGGGCTGCCGCAGTTGAGCGTCGCCGTCAACCTCTCGGCCCGGCAGTTTCGCGATACCCAGCTCGCCGCCAAGGTCGCAGGAACCCTCGCCGTCACCGGTCTCTCACCACGATTTCTGGATCTCGAGATCACGGAGAGCGTGATCATGAGCGACACCAGTCACACCATCAGCGCGCTGACCCGTCTCGCGGACCTGGGAGTGCGCGTGTCGATCGACGACTTCGGCACGGGCTATTCGAGCCTTGCCTACCTGAAGAGATTCCCGGTCAACAAGCTCAAGATCGACCGCGCCTTCGTGCGGGACGTTCCGAACAATCGGGAAGATGCCGCGATCGTCCAGGCCATCATCACCCTTGCCAAGACCCTGGAGCTTGGTGTGCTCGCCGAAGGGGTCGAAACAAGCGAGCAGCTCGCTTTTCTCGCCGGCCTGAAATGCGACCAGTACCAGGGCTATCACTTCAGCAGCGCGCTTCCCCCGAAAGAGCTGCTCGAGCTGATGCGATCGAAGTTCTGGTACTTCGCCTGAATTCTGCAGGGTGGCGCGCCCGGATCAGCGCTTTCGCGCCGCCTCGTACAAAGGCTCGACGCGGTCAGAGTACACCTGGAGGTCGCGCGTCCTCGTCTCGTCGGAAGGGTGCGTCGAGAGCCATTCCGGAGGTTTGCTCCCACCCAGCTTCGCCATCTTCTGCCACAGCGAAACGGCTGCGTGGGGGTCATAGCCGGATCGGGCGGCGAGCTCCACGCCGATGCGGTCGGCCTCGGTTTCGTCCGTTCGCGAGTGGGGGCGGTTGACGAAGATGTCGAGCAGTGCCGCGCTCGCGTCCTGTGCGGCAGCGGGAGCTCCGACTACCGCACCGACGATGTTGATGATGAGTCCCTGGGTCACCGCCTGCGAGTATTGCTCGCGGCCGTGTTCGCGAAGTGCGTGCGAGATCTCGTGCCCCATCACCGCAGCGAGCTCGTCATCGGTCAATTTGAGCTTGACGAGCAGTCCGGTGTACACGGCGATCTTGCCTCCGGGCATGCACCACGCGTTGATCTCATCCTGGGTGATGACATTCACCTCCCAGGTCCAGCCTGGTGCGTCGCCCCGGAACGCACCCGTGCTGGGAGCCAGACGCTTGGCGATGCGGCGCACGCGCTCAACCTGCGCCGGATCCCGGTTGAGCAGGCCTTTCTTGGACGCCTCGTCCATCACCTGGCGATAGGCGGCCGCAGAGTCCTGGTTGAATTTTTCCGAGGACACAAGCGTCGACATCCTCTGCGGGCGATCCACACCCACGACTCCGCCGCTGGTTGTCTGCACGGTCTGGCAACCGGCGAGAACCGAAAGCGCCGCCGCTGCAATCAACACATCAGCTTTCATAAGCTCTTCCCTGCCCGTTGCCTCAACGCAGATTCCTCGGCCTGCTCGGCGAATTTTTCACTGGCAAGCGCCGGGAATCAAGTCCCGATCCCGATGCCCCGTATAATTCCGGCTCCACGCGCGCGCCAAATAAGAATGCGGCCGAATCTCAAGTGACCCGGGTCCCTCGCAGCGCGTTCTTCCTGCTCTTCACGGTCTCGGGTTTTGCGGGCCTCATCTACGAGTCGATCTGGAGCCACTATCTCAAGCTGTTTCTGGGCCATGCGGCCTATGCCCAGACCCTGGTGCTTGCCCTGTTCATGGGTGGGATGGCCGCCGGTTCGTGGATCTGCAGTCTCAGATCGGAGCGTTGGCACAATCTGCTGCGCGCCTACGCCTATGCGGAGGCGCTCATCGGGATTGCGGCGCTCGCGTTTCACGGGATCTTCGTATCGACCACCGAGGCCGCTTACACGATCATACTCCCCGCGCTCGGCGGCGAAATCTCCGCAGCGCTCTTCAAATGGACGCTTGCGGGATTGCTCATTCTGCCGCAGTCGGTGCTCCTCGGCACAACCTTCCCCCTGATGAGCGCAGGGCTCATCAGGCGATATCCGCTCGCGCCGGGCGAATCGCTTGCCATGCTTTATTTCACCAACAGCCTGGGCGCCTCGATCGGCGTTCTCGCCAGCGGGTTCCTCATGATCGAAGCCCTCGGCCTGCCGGGCACGGTGCAGGCCGCCGGCATGCTGAACCTTGCGCTTGCCGCGATCGTCTGGGTTCTCGCGCGTGACACGGAGCGACCCCTGGCGGCGGGCGCTGTCGGGGATTTCCCGGACGAATCCCCCTCGGGGCTCTTTCTGGCGGTCGCTCTCCTCACCGGCGTGGCCTCTTTTGTCTTCGAGATCGGCTGGATCCGGATGCTGTCGCTGGTGCTCGGCGCATCCACCCACTCCTTCGAGCTGATGCTGTCGGCATTCATCTTCGGAATAGCATGCGGCGGCCTGTGGCTGCGCCGGCGCATCGACTCGATCGCCGACCCGGTGCGGCTGCTGGGCATCGTCCTCCTCGCCATGGGCCTGCTTGCACTCGCCACGCTTCCGCTCTACGGCCGGATGTTCGGGCTGATGCGGGCAGTGATGAATGCGCTCGCGCAGACGGAGACGGGCTATGCGCTGTTCCTGCTCTCCAGCCACGGCATCGCGCTTGCCGTCATGTTCCCCGCGACCTTCTGCGCCGGGATCACGCTGCCGCTCATCACCTACGCGCTGCTGCGCGGCGGGCACGGAGAAAAGTCGATCGGCGCCGTGTATTCGGCCAATACGCTCGGATCGATCTTGGGCGTATTCGCCGCCGCGCATGTCGGCATGCCTCTGCTTGGCCTGAAGGGCCTGATCGCGAGCGGCGCCGCGATCGATGCGGTCCTCGGTCTCGTGCTTCTCCGGCGCCTCGCGAGCGCGCAGCGCCTGGGCGCCGCGGCGCTCACGCTGGCCGGATTCACCGCGGTGCTTGTCGGCGTGCAGCTCGACCCGTACAAGATGGCCTCCGGAGTATTTCGTCGCGGCGATCTGTATTCCGAACGCGACGCGACCATGCTTTTTCACCGGGACGGCAAGACCACGACCGTCAGCCTCATGGATTTCGGAACGGACCGCAGTCTGCGCACGAACGGCAAGTCCGACGGCGCGATCAATATGGACCCGAACGGCCCGCGCATCTCGGACGAAGTCACCATGACCCTCACGGCGGCGATTCCCCTCGCCTACCGTCCGGACGCGAGGAACGCCGCGGTCATCGGCATCGGCACCGGGCTCACGACGCATACGCTGCTCGGATCGGCGGGGTTCCGCTCGGTCGAGACGATCGAGATCGAGTCCGCGATGGCGGAAGCCTCGCGGCGCTTTGCGCCGCGCAACTCCAACGCCTTTGCGGATCCGCGCAGCCACATCGTCTTCGACGACGCCAAGACTTTCTTCTCGACCCACAACCGCAAGTACGACATCATCATCTCCGAGCCCTCGAATCCCTGGGTGAGCGGCGTATCGAGCCTGTTCACCTCCGAGTTCTATCGCCTTGTGCGCCGCTACCTCGCACCGGACGGGGTGTTGGTGCAATGGTTCCAGATGTACGAGATCGACGCGAGCCTCGTCGCCTCGGTGCTGCAGGCCCTGGGCGAGAACTTTCCCGACTACGCGATCTACGCCGCGACCGGCAGCGATCTCCTCATCGTCGCGGGCGAAGCGCAGACGCTCGAGCGGCCGCTCGCCGACATCACCGCCCTGCCCGGCGTCGGCCGCGAGCTGAGACGGGTACAGGTCGATTCGCTCGCCGCACTCGAAATGCGGCGGATAGGCGGCAAGCGTTCTCTGGCGCCCATGTTCCTGACCTATGGCGCGCCGCCCAACTCGGACTATTACCCCTACCTCGATCTGCGCGCGGCCAAGTACCGCTTTCTGCGCGCCTCGGCCGACCAGATCACGGGACTCCTCAGCTACAGCATCCCCGTGGTCGAGATGCTCGAGGAGCGCAAGGACCCGCTGCGCGCCGAAGGCAAGATCGACGGCGAGGAGTTCCTCGAAGCGCTCGAGCTCGCGAGGCGGGCCCGGTACGCGCGAGACTTCCTTCTCCGCCCGCTGCCGCCCGAGCCCGTAGCCATCCCGCGCGCCTTCCAGAAGGACCTGGAGCTCGTGCGCGCGCGGCTCATCGACTGCCGCGATCCGGAAAGATCCGACATCTGGTTCCATTCGCTCTATCAGCTGGCGCGCACGCTCAACCCCATGCTCCCGGCTGCAGAAGCCGGGTCGGTCTGGGATCGCATCGAGCGCAGCCCCTGCAGGGCGGGGTTCACTCCCGAGGAGCGGCAGTGGATCGAGATGATGAAGGCCGTGGGACGCCGCGACGCGCCGCAGATGGCCAGGCTCGCCGAGGCGCTATTGGCAAAGACCAGCGACCTCCCCGCCGGCCATCGCCTGTACCTGATCGCCGCCGGCATGGCCGGCTACCTCGCGGAAGGGCGGCGCGCCGAGGCGGCGGCGCTGTGGAACCGCTATCCGGCGGACGCGGATATCACCGGGGACATCGGGCTGCGCCTGCTCTACGCCCATGCGTTCCCGGCGGGCGACTCCTAGCGCGCCTTTCCCGGGATCGGCGCGAGCGGCGGCTTCACGTCGCCGCACTGCGCCCGGTGCCGCAGCGCGTGGTCCATCAGCACGCAGGCGAGCATCGCCTCGGCGATGGGTGTCGCGCGGATCCCGACGCAGGGATCGTGGCGGCCGGTGGTCTGGACCGTGGTGGGCTCACCTTTCCGATTGATCGAGCGGCGCGGCAGGCGGATGCTGGACGTGGGTTTCAGCGCGATGCTCACGAGCACGTCCTGGCCGGTCGAGATGCCCCCCAGCGTTCCGCCCGCGTTGTTCGAGAGGAAGCCTTCGGGCGTCAGCTCGTCGCCGTGCTCGGAGCCCTTCTGCTCGATCGCCGCGAATCCCGCGCCGATCTCCACGCCCTTCACCGCGTTGATTCCCATCATTGCCGCGGCGATGTCGGAGTCGAGCCTTCCGTATACGGGCTCGCCCCAGCCGACCGGCACGCCGCTCGCGACCACGTTGACCCGTGCGCCGCAGGAATCGCCCGAGGCGCGCAACTCGTCCATGAAGGCTTCGAGCTTCGGCACGATCCCGGGATCGGGAGAGAAAAAAGGATTCTGATCGACCGCATCCCAGGACTTGAACGCGATCTCGTTCGGCCCGAGCTGCGCGAGATGCCCGCGCACCTGCACGCCGTAGCGCTCGCGCAGCCATTTCTTGGCGATCGCGCCCGCGGCGACGCGGATGGTCGTCTCGCGGGCCGACGCCCGCCCGCCGCCGCGGTAGTCGCGCAGTCCGTACTTCTGCCAGTACGTATAGTCCGCGTGCCCCGGGCGGAAGGTGTCGGCGAGCGCGGAGTAGTCCTTCGAGCGCTGGTCCTCGTTGCGGATCAGGAAACCGATCGCCGTGCCGGTGGTCCGGCCCTCGAAAATGCCCGAGAGTATCTCGATCTTGTCGGACTCCTGGCGCTGCGTCACGTGGCGCGAGCTACCGGGCTTTCTACGGTCCAATTCCTTCTGGATGTCGGCTTCCGCGAGCGCGAGTCCCGGCGGGCAGCCGTCGACCACCCCGCCGTAGGCCGGCCCGTGACTCTCGCCGAACGACGTCACGCAGTACAACAGGCCGAAGGAGTTGCCGGACATGAAAACTCTCGCAAAGAAGGCGCTTGAAGTCTAGCATAGAGGGCAACGCAAGCCCTTGAAGCATATGGCCCAACACGATCCCGACCAACTCAAAGGCCCGGGCGGCCTCACCCTGCGGCAAGTCCACGAGCAGGTGCGCAAATCAGTCGAGCGCGACCGCGAAGCGCAGAAAATGAAGAACCCGCTCGCGCTAAAGGCGAGCCGCTGGCAGCGGTTCGTGCGCTACGTCTGGGATCGCAAGCGCGGTTGAGCGGGCGCGGGATCCGCGTTATCGCCGTTCCGTCGTGAAACGAGCGCTGAAGCCCGTTGTTCGCCACAGCCATGCGAGCGCCAGAAAGAACAGCGTGAACATCAAAGCCGCATTCCACTCCAGCGCGTTGCCGATCCGATCGTGGGTCTGCTCGTCCGGGGTATAGAGCGGCGAGAACGCGCTCGCCAGCCCGAGCCCGAGCAGCACGATGCATAGACCGACGAGCGCGCGATCCAGGCGCATCGGCGCCGAGATCGAGCCCGGCCGCGCGAGGCGCAGCAGATGACCGGCCGAAATCACCATGCAGAAATATGTGAATCCGAAGTAAAGCCACACGCCGTAACGACGCATCCAGCGGTAAGCCTCGCCCTCGGTGCCGAGAAAGGTCGCATACAGGACAAGAAAGATCGCCGCGAGCAAACCCAGCCACGGCAGCGCCCGAAGCGGGCGATCCGGACTAGCCCCGAGGCCCCTGAGCCACCCCGTGCATAGCATCCAGGTCAGCCCCTGCAGCGCGGCCGCCGGCAACACCAGCGCCCGAAAGACGTGGTTCGACAGGTCGTGCCGAGCCGCCCGACTGATCGAAACGCATCCGTCGATAAGCGGATTGCAGGCCGGTATGAGCTCCAGCCGCACCGAAAGGTGCAGCGCGACAAGCGCTGCCACCGCCGGGAACAAACCGGCGATCAGCGGGATTGCCCACAGGGCGCGAGGTCGGTCGGGATCGCGTTGCTCGGGTTCGCTGTACATGACTCCACTCGCCTCCACTCGCCTTTCCCTGGGAGGCCTTGGCTCAAAGCCCCCTGTCGGGTCCGACCCCTACAGGGAATGTCCGGTTAACCCTCGCGGGTTCGACGTTGCTCACTTTCGCGCACGGAGCCGCTTCAGTTCCCAAGAATAAGCGCGGGGGGAGCGTACACTTGTCAGGAATCGTGTGCCGATCGATGCGCGCAGAGCTGCCGAGGTCGCCCCGAGGAGAATCAACGAGTTGCCCGAATTCTGCCCATTGAGCAAAGTCGACGTGCGAATGCGATACGGCAAGTCCGCAATTTCAAAGGCGAAGCTCACCCCACTTTCGCATCGTGATCTTGCTCAACGGGCAGGAATGCACACCATTACACGTTAGACGACACCAAACATGAGGCGCTGGCTACGTGTCGCACTGCTGTCGTC
>Ga0335085_10005339_pt1 | contig 20662 bp, 14 predicted proteins | sample Lox_Sample_45_FD_206712 | JGI IMG/M metagenome (GOLD analysis project Ga0335085, IMG submission 206712) | Soil microbial communities from Loxahatchee National Wildlife Refuge, Florida, United States - Lox_Sample_4.5 | ecosystem: Environmental > Terrestrial > Soil > Wetlands | place: USA...
ACGTAGATGGCGCCCCGGGCCTGGAAGGTGGACTCCAGGAGGCTGCCGTAGGTCTGCTTGATGCGCTCGAAGCCCCGGCTGATCATCCCCGCCAGGCCCTTCTCCTCGTCGCCGCTGTGCAACAGGTAGGCGGACATCACCGGGGAGAGCGTCAGCGCCACCACCCCGGAGATGGTCACCGCCCCGGCCAGGGTGAGCGCGAACTCGCGGAAGAGCGATCCCGTCAGCCCGCCCTGGAAGGCGATGGGCGTGTAGACCGCCGCCAGGGTGATGGTCATGGAGATGATGGGCCCCACCAGCTCTCGGGCCCCCTTGAGCGCCGCCTCCAAGGGCTTCTGCCCCTCGCGCAGGTGCCGCTCGACGTTCTCCACCACCACGATGGCGTCGTCCACCACCAGCCCCACGGAGAGGACGATGGCGAGAAGGGTGAGGAGGTTGATGGTGAACCCGAAGATCTGCACCAGGAAGATGCCGCCGATCAGGGAGACGGGGATGGCCACCACCGGCACCAGCGAGGAGCGGAGCGAGCCGAGGAAGAGGAAGATGACGATCACCACGATCAGCAGCGTCTCCAGCAGCGTCTCCACCACGTCGTCGATGGCGGAGCGGATGTACTGGGTGGCGTCGTAGGCCAGCCGGGCCTCGATCTGCTCGGGGATCTCCTTCTGCAGGGAGTCCATCTCCACCCGGACCTTCTTGATCACGTCCAGGGCGTTGGCGTTGGGCAAGGACCAGATGCCGATGAACACCGCCGTCTGCCCGCTGAAGTTCACCGCCGTGTCGTAGTCCTCCGCCCCCAGCACCACGTCAGCCACGTCGCGCAGGCGCACGGTGGCCCCGCCGCTCTGCCGGATCACCATCTGCCCGAACTCGGCGGCCGACCGGAGGTCGGTATTGGCGGTGAGGTTCACCTGCACCAGCTCGCCCTTGGTCTGGCCCACCGCCGCCAGGTAGTTGTTGGCGGCCAGCGCCTGGCGGATCTGCACCGGGCTGACGTTCAGGGCCGCCATCCGGTCGGGCTTGAGCCAGATGCGCATGGCGAAGGTGCGGGCCCCGAGGATGTCGGCCCGCTGCACCCCCTCGATGGCGGTGAGCCGGGGCTGGACCACCCGCACCAGGTAGTCGGTGATCTCGTTCTGCTTGAGGAACTTGGAGGAGAAGCTCAGGTAGGCGGAGGCGAACTGGCTGTCGGCCGAGACGATGTTGAGGATGGGGACTTCGGCCTCGGGCGGCAGGTCGCGGCGCACCTGGTCCACCTTGGAACCGATCTCGGAGAGGGCCTTGGTGGAGTCGTAGTTGAGGCGGAGGCGGGCGGTGATGGTGGAGACGTTCTGCTGGCTCTGCGACTCGATGTAGTCGATGCCGTCGGCCGCGGCGATCACCCGCTCCAACGGGGTGGTGATGAACCCCCGCACCAGCTCCGCGTTGGCCCCCACGTAGGCGGTGGTGACGGTGATGGCCGCGTTCTCGCTGCGCGGGTACTGGCGGACGTTGAGCGAGCGGATCGCCTGCACCCCGGCGATCACGATCAGGAGGTTCACCACCAGGGCGAGGACCGGCCGGCGGATGAAGAGATCGGTGAACTTCATGCGTCCTCCGCCGGGTGGCTCATTGGTCCACGGGCGTGGGCGCGATCTCGGCCTTGGGCGCCAGCTCGTTGTGCACCACCACCGCCGCCCCGTTGCGCAGCTTGAAGGCGCCGCTGCTCACTATGGTCTCGCCGGCGCTCAGCCCGTTGGTCACCGCCACCAGGTCGCCCCGCCGCTCTCCCAGGCGGACGAACTTCTGCCGGGCCACCAGGGACGCGGCGCCCTCGTCGTCCTTCTTCTCCTCCACCGCGAACACCGAGTCGCCGAAGGGGGCGTAGAGCACCGCGGTGGAAGGGATGGCCAGGACCGAGCGCTTCTCCGGGGAAAGCACGTCCACGTTGACGAACATCCCCGGCCGGAGCCGCCCGTCGGCGTTGGGGAAGGTGGCCCGCACCCGCACGTTGCGGGTGGCCACGTCCACCTCCGGGTTGATGGTGCTCACCTTCCCCTCCCAGCTGGCCTTGGGAAAGACGTCGGTGCGCAGCCGGGCCTGCATCCCCACCTGCAGCTCGGCCAGGGCCTGCTGGGGGAGCCAGAAATCGGCATAGATGGGAGTGACCGACTGGAGCGAGGCCACCGCCGTCCCGGCGGCCAGCACCTGGCCCAGGTTCACCTGGCGGATGGCCACCCGGCCGTCGAAAGGCGCGCGGATGGTGCGCTTGGCCAGGCTCGCCTGCAGGGTGGCCACGTTGGCCGCCGTCTGCTTGGCCCGCGCGTCGGCCGCGTCCAGGTCGGCCGGCGAGTTGGTCTTCGACTCCCGCAGCGCCTTCGCCCGCTCCAGGGTGGCCTTGGCCAGCTCCGCGTCGGCCTTGGCGGCCTGGAGCTGGGCCTCCTCCACGCTGGAGTCCAGCCGGACCATGACGTCGCCCCTGCGCAGGAAGGTGCCGGAGTCGAAGCCGATCTCCTTCACCAGGCCCGGCACCTCGGAGGCGACGGTCACCGCCTGCACCGCCACCAGGGTCCCCACCGTCTCCCGCTGCGACTGCCACTCCAGCGGAAGCACCTTGGTGGTGGTGACGGATTCCGGCGGGATGACGAAGGACTTCCCCGCCTTGATCAGGGTGGCGATCTGCGCCCCCTTGATCCCCACCAGGACCACCACCACCCCGACCAGCGCCAGGATGGCGAACAACCAGACCCGCCGGCGGCTGAGCCGGCCCGAACGCTGCTGCTGGGAGACCGCCATCTCCACGTGGACCTCCACGCCCCTCGGGCTGCCCGGACGCGCCCCTTCCTAATGCAAGACCACCGGGCTGTCATGTCTTACGGGCCGGTCGCTCTGCGATGTCAGGGAAGGCGGATCGGTTCAATGACACCGATTCGTTGCCTTTCGTGCCGCGCTGCGGCAGTGACCGCGGGGACCTCGGGTCCGTCCGGCTGGAAGAAGGTCACCGCGCGAGGATGGCCGGGTGCCGCGTTACATTTTCACTGTGCCGCTCCGTCCGATCGCCCTCCTGACGATCCTCGCCTTCGGCTGCGCCACCGTCCGCGTTCCCGCCTCCTCGCCCTCGCAGCCCGCCGACGCCCCCGGCACCGTCGCTCCCCCTATCACCGAGCTGTGGATCGAGAGCTCGGAAGAAGTGCCGCCCGCGCTCTCGGAAAAGATGGATGCGCAGGCGCGGGCGGCGCTGGCCGAGGCGCTGGAGGCCTGGGAGATCCCTTCCCACGCGGCCGGCGCGGAGGACGCCGTGCTCTTCGTGCGCGAGCGCGCGGTCGCCACCACCGAGGCGCGCAACAAGGAGCAGACCTGGGCCAAGGTGGGGATCGCGGTAGGGGTCGTCCTGGTGATCGCCGCCATCGTGGTGATCGCCGTCGCCCTGGCCGGGACCGGCGGCTCCCGCGGCTCGTCGCATCCCACCTCGGCCAGAAGCGGATCTTCCCCCGCCAAGGCGGCGGCGCCGCCGGTGGCGGTGAAGCCAAGGGCCGTCCCCCCGCCCCGGGTGGTCCCGCCGGCGGGCCCGGTGCCCCTGCCGCCGCCGCCCATCCCCTACGCGTACCGGCCTTATCCCTCGTTCTTCATCGGGTTCAACTTCAACTTCGTCATCCCCCTGCACCCCTGGTCCTCCGCGCAGCCCCCGGTCCCCTTCGCGCCCGAGCCGCCGGACGATTCCGCCCCGCCCCCTTCGCCCGATGAGGAGCCGGCGGCCGCCGTCGCCCTGCAGCTTCCCCCGCTCGCCGAGGCGATGACCTTCCCGGTGGAGGACCGTACCTTCTTCGCCGGACCCCTCACCGCCCTTCAGCTCGATCTGGTGGATCGCGCCACCGGCCAGCTCCTCTGGAGCAAGGCGGTGAAGGCCGACGAGGACCCGCTCGATCCCCGCGCTGTAGGCAAGGTGCTCGACCAGGCGTTCGCCGGCATCGGCTGGGCGCGGCCGTAGCCTTCCGCGCAGCCGCGCCGCAGCCCGCCTTGACAAGGCTCGATTGGTCTGATGATCAGACCCCCAAAGGGAGACCAATGTCCCGCCCCCGGGCATCCTCCAGCGCCCACCGTTTCGAGACGGTTCGCAAGGTCCGCCGCTACGAGCAGGTGGCGGAGCAGATCCGCAAGCTCGTCTCCGACGGCTCGCTCAAGCCCGGCGATCTCCTCCCCCCCGAGCGCGAGCTGGCCATCCGGCTGGGGGTGGGCCGCAGCTCCATCCGCGACGCCGTCCGCACCCTGGAGGTGATGGGCCTGCTCGAGCCGCGCCAGGGGCACGGCACGGTGGTGCGCGATCTCTCCACCGACGCCCTGGTGGTGCCGCTGGCCAGCGTGCTCACCCGCAAGCGGGAGATGGTGCAGGAGCTGCTCGACGTCCGGCGGATGATCGAGCCGGGCCTGGCGGCCCGGGCGGCGAAGAACGCCAGCCCCGAAGAGGTCGAGCACATGGGCTCCATCCTCGAGCGCCACGAGGCCAAGCTGCTCCGGGGCGAGGCGACGGTGGACGAGGACGACGAGTTCCACTACGCCATCGCCCTCGCCGCCCGCAACAGCGTGGTGCTCCGGGTGCTGGACGTGCTCATGGACCTGTTGCGCGAGAGCCGCTCGCGCTCCCTCCAGGTGCCGGGCCGGCCCCGCCGCTCGTTCGACGGCCACCGCCGCATCCTCTCCGCCATCCGGCGTCGCGACCCCGAGGGGGCGGAGAAGGCCGTCCGCAAGCATCTGAAGGAGATCGAGGAGATCGTCACGCGCCAGCTTTGACCCGAACGGAGGAAGCATGAGCCGTCTCTTCGCAGTGGAGATCGTCTACCGGGGCATCTTCCAGAAGAAGCTCGCGGCCAACATCAGCCGCGCCATCGTCCTGGCCGCCCACCGGGAGGGAAAGCCCGGGATCTCCTTCGGCCGCTACGGCGACAGCCCGGAGCGCAACGGCATCCCCGCCAAGTACTTCGCCATCGTGGCCACCGACGAGACCACGCTGGAGGAGGGGATGGCCAGGTACGAGCCCAAGGAGGTGGACGTCACCATCTGCGTCGACGACACCCTCTTCAAGGGCGTGGAGTCCTGGGCCTGGTACGGGCTGCAGCCGATCAACAAGCTGACCAAGGCGGGCGGCACGCTGATCGTCACCTCGCTCAAGGAGCCCGAGGAGCTGATCCCGCTCGCGCACCGCAAGCAGACCCCTTACAAGCTGGCGGTCCTCAAGGGCACGCCCAGCTTCTCCGGCCTCTGGGTCTACAAGGACGACCACACCGACGTGCGCATCCTGGGCGTCATCGCCAAGGTGCTGCCCGAGCTCTTCACCCTGCGCTCGGTGCAGGAGACCATCCGCAAGGAGTGGAAGAACGAGCTGAAGGCCACCTCGGCGCAGCGCGCCTTCGAGCGCATCGGCGCCGTCACCGTTCCTGCCGGGCAGGGCAACCCGGAGGTTCCCTACTCGTTCGAGATGCCGAAGTGGACGGAGATGCGGGAAGGGATCGCCATCCCCGCCATCCCGCTGGGCGGAAAGATGAAGGATCCGGTCACCGGCGAGGAGGGAGGCTGGAAGCCGGGCCGCAACGCCGTCTTCAAGAAGTGGGCGACGCGCACCATGCGGCCGGTGGTCGACTTCGAGAAATGCATCAAGTGCACGCTCTGCTGGCTGCAGTGCCCGGACACGGTCTTCGACGTCACGCCGGACGGCTTCTACGACGCCAACCTCGAGGCCTGCTGCGGCTGCGGGGTGTGCGAGGCGGTCTGCCCCGAGGCGGGCTGCATCACCATGGTCAACGAGACCCAGTTCAAGGACAACGCCAGCCAGTGGGAGGCGTGGCGCAAGGACGCGCCCTCCTACCAGAAGCACCTCGCCGATTGGATCAAGGATCGCCCGGAGCGGTCGCACGGCTTCCGCTTCCGCGGCCAGTACGAGCAGGAGCTGCCCAACGAGTTCGCCCGCCAGGGCTGACGGAGGACTGTCATGGCTGAAGCGCTCTCGCACCCCCCGGCCCCCACGGCCGACACCGGCGACCAGACCTCCCTCATCACCGGCAGCGAGGCCATCGCGGTGGCCTGCAAGCTGGCGGACGTCGACGTGATCACCGGATATCCCATCCGGCCCTACGACACGGTGATGCAGTACATCGCCAAGCTGGTGTCCAACGGCGAGATGGACTGCGAGTACATCATCGCCGAGGGCGAGCACTCGCAGTTCGAGATCGTCAAGCACGCCAGCGCCTGCGGCGCGCGGGTGTTCTGCGGCTCGTCCGGCGTGGGCTGGATGTACGCCATGGAGGCGCTCACCGTCACGCCGGCGCTGCGCATCCCCATGATCGCCATGGTGGGCAACCGCGCCCTGGACGATCCCGGCGCCTTCGGCGTGGAGCACAACGACGCGCTCGCCGTCCGCGACCTGGGCTGGCAGCTGGTGTGGGTGGACAGCGCCCAGGAGGCGCTGGACACGGCGCTCATCGCTTACAAGGTGGCAGAGGACCGGCGCGTCTTCCTGCCCTGCGCCATCTCCTGCGACGGCGCCTTCCTCACCCACTCGCAGGCGATCGTGAAGATCCCTTCGCAGGCGAAGGTGGACCGGTTCCTCCCCCGGTACGACCGCGGGGACCTGCTGCTCCATCCCGACAACCCCATCACCGTGGCACCGCAGGCCAACGAGGACTGGCTGATGGAGATCCGCCGGCAGACGGCGGCCGGCATGGAGCGGTCGCCCGGCGTGATTCGCGAGGCCTACGCGCAGTTCGGCAAGGTCTTCGGGCGGGACTACGGCAACCCGTTCTACCAGGAGTACATGACCGACGACGCCGACGTGGTGCTCGTCGGCATGGGCACCTTGTCGAACCCGGTGCGGGTGGCCATCCGCGAGATGCGCAAGGAGGGGAAGAAGGTCGGATTCGTGCGCGTCCGCTGGTTCCGGCCCTTCGCCGCGGAGGAACTGGCGAAGACCCTCTCGCGCTTCAAGGCGGTGGGGATCATCGACCGCGACTTCTCGCTGGGCGCTCCGTACTCGAGCGGCGTGCTGGCCACGGAAGTGCGGGCGGCGCTGTACCCGGTGGCGAACCGGCCTCCGCTGGTGGCGTTCATCTGCGGCCTGGGCGGGCGCGAGGTGACGCTGCCCGACGTGAGAAACATGAGCGAGAAGGTCTACGCCGCTGCGGCCGGAAAGCCGCAGCCTTCCACGCAGTGGATCGGCGTGCGGGAGTAAGGGGAAGAACATGGCCATCAATGAGCGTGAGCTTGCGGAGCTCGTCAACCTTCACTCCACGCAGAAGCTCGATCCGTTCAAGGGAGTGAAGAAGCTGCCCGTCCAGGAGTACTTCACCTCGGGCCACCGCACCTGTCAGGGCTGCGAGTCGGCGCTGGTGATGAAGATGATGGTGAAGGCGGCCGGCCCGCGCACCATCGTGCTGGGCAGCACGGGCTGCATGTACGTCGCCAACACCACCTACTACTCGACGGCCTGGGTGGTTCCCTGGATGCACACCCAGCTGGGCTCGTCGGGCTCCGCCGCCCTGGGCGCCGCCGCGGCCCTGAAGGCGCTGATGCGCAAGGGCAAGATGAAGGACGAGCCGATCAACGTGATCGCCTTCTGCGGCGACGGGGGCGGGGCCGACATGGGCATCTCCGCCATCTCCGCCACCCTCACCCATCCCGACTACAACTGCCTGATCCTGATGTACGACAACGAGTCGTACGCCAACACCGACATCCAGCTCAGCGGATCCACCCCCTGGGGCGCGCACACCACCTTCAGCCCGCCGGGGACCAAGAAGCGGATCATGCATCACCGCTGGAAGAAGAACATGGCGGGGATGATGGCGGCCGGGCACCCGGAATGCCGCTACGTGGCCACCGTGGACATGTCCTTCCCCGTGCTGGCGATGAACGCCGTGCGCAAGGCGCTCACCATCGGCGGCCCCACCTTCATCCACTCGCTCGACCCCTGCCCCAAGGGCTGGGACTACGATCCCATCCAGTCGCACGAGCTGGGCGAGCTGGCGGTGACCAGCGGGGTCTGGCCCCTCTACGAGGTGGAGAACGGCGTCCTGCGCCTCCTGGGCAAGACCCGGGACATCGCCGAGGGCCGCCTGAAGCGCAGCCCGGTGCGCGACTACCTCAACCGGCAGGGCCGCTTCGCCCACTTCACCGACGACGACATCGAGTACTTCCAGTCCAAGGTTGACGAGATGTGGAACAAGTGGCTGGTGCCCGGCGTGATCCCGTTCCGCAAGCAGGTGGAGGAGGACAAGCCTCCGGCCCAGGGCTGAACGACCCGGGTCCGAGCGACTTTCGCCGGATTGCAGGAGCACCTCCACGTATGTCGAATACGTTGGGGGACTGTCGTCCTGCTCCGGCGGGGCGCTGGAAACCCGGGTTCCACCACAACCGCTGCATCCGCACGGGGGTAAAGCCCATGGCGAACACGGCCGTGCCCGACGGGGCCGCCCGCGAGGGTCCGCTGAACAACCGCTGGCTGATCCTCTTCTTCAGCATCCTCAGCATGGTGGCGGTGGCGAACTTCCAGTACGGGTGGACCCTCTTCGTCCCGCCCCTGCAGAAGCGGCTGGGCCAGGAGCAGGCCGCCATCCAGGTCACCTTCACGGTCTTCGTGCTGCTGGAGACCTGGCTGGTGCCCTTCGAGGGCTGGCTGGTGGACAAGTTCGGCCCCCGGCTGCTGGTGATCTTCGGCGGCGTCGCCGCGGGCCTGGGCTGGGTGGGCAGCGGGCACGCCGACACGCTCACCCAACTCTATTTGGCGTATGGCCTGGCCGGCATCGGCGCCGGCATCGTCTACGGCACCGCCATGGGCAGCGCGATGAAGTGGTTCCCTGACCACCGTGGCCTCGCAGCAGGGCTGACGGCCGCGGGGTTTGGCGCTGGGTCGGCGTTCACGGTGGCGCCCATCGCCAACTTGATCAACTCGGCGGGCTACCAGACCGCCTTCATCCGCTGGGGAATCATCCAGGGGGTGGTGGTGGTGGTCGCGGCCCTCTTCCTCAAGGCGCCGCCCCAGGGATGGCTGCCGCTCGCCTGGCGCCAGGCGGGGCGGGGCGAGGAGGTCCGGCAGCGGCAGTCGGCCTTCGACTTCACCTCCCTGCAGATGGCCGCCACCCCGCAGTTCTGGCTGATGTACCTGATGATGACGCTGGTGGCGACGGGCGGCCTGATGGCGGTGGCGCAGCTCAATCCCATGGCGGTCGACTTCAAGGTCGCCAAGATACCGGTGAACTTCCTCTTCCTCACCATGCCCGCGCTGCAGTTCGCCCTCTCCGCCGACCGGCTGGTGAACGGGGTCTGCCGGCCGTTCTGGGGCTGGCTCTCCGATCACATCGGCCGGGAGAGGACCATGACGCTCGCCTTCGGCCTGGAGGCCTGCGCCATCTTCGTGCTCATCAAGTTCGCCCACAACCCGCTGGCCTTCGTGGTCTTCAGCGCCTTCACCTTCTTCGGCTGGGGCGAGATCTTCTCCCTCTTCCCCGCCCTCTGCGGCGACCTCTTCGGGCGCAAGCACGCCACGGCCAACTACGGCTTCCTCTACACCGCCAAGGGGACCGCCTCGGTGCTGGTGCCCATCGGAAGCGCCCTCGCCGCCGGCAAGGCGTTCGACTTCCGCGCCGACGTGCTGCTGGTGCTGGGCGGGGGGCTGGCGATCTTCGCCCACTTCGTCGGCCCGGTGGTGCTGCGCCTGCACATCAGCAAGAAGCTGCACGACACCCTCTTCACCATCGGCGGGGTCCTGGTCGCCTACGGCATCTTCCTCACGGTCGTGCCCGGCGCCTGGACGCCGTTCGGGGCGCGCTTCATGCTTCCCAAGGTGGGCTGGGCGGGCGTGTTCACCATCGCCATCGTCTTCGACTTCACCGCCGCCACCCTCGCCTACTTCGTTCTCCGGCGGATGAAGCTGCCCTCGATGCCGCCGGTGACGGTGGCGGTCGCGCAGCCGCAGGCGGCGGTGGCGACCACGCACTGAGCCGGGCACACGCCAGGCAGTTCCTGACGCAGCAAGCCAGCCTGGTCAGGTGCCCTCGGGTCTCCATCGGCCCTGTCGGGTGAGGGCGCCGGCTTGACCCGCGACTGCCGCTTGTGCCTCCAATGGCCGAACGTCTGTAGAGACGATCGTCTCTCGGGCGTTCGTTGCGCACGCAGAGGGGGCCACCATGAGGCAGTCCGGCTGGATGGGGAGATCTCTTTTCCTCCTGAATACGACCATGGTCCTTGCGACCATCGGCCCGACACGGCCAGCGCGGGCCGCGTGGCAGCCCACCAAGCCCGTGGAGTTCGTCATTCCCGCGGGCACCGGCGGCGGGGCCGACCTGATGGCCCGCTTCGTCGCCGCCATCATCCAGAAGGAGAACCTCGCCCCGGTCACCTTCCTGCCCACCAACAAGTCGGGGGGCGCGGGCGCGGAGGCCTTCCTCTACGTGAAGGAGAACAAGGGCAACCCGCACGTCATCGTCATCACCCTCTCCAACCTCTTCACCACTCCCTTGCACACCGGGGTGCCCTTCAACTGGAAGGAGCTGACGCCGGTCTCCATGCTGGCCCTCGACTACTTCGTCCTCTGGGTGAACGGCGAATCGCCGTACAAGACCGCGCCCGAGTACCTCGACGCCGCCAAGAAGGCCGGCAACTTCAAGATGGGAGGGACGGGGGCGGCGCAGGAGGACCAGATCCTCACCGTCCAGCTGGAGCAGAACTTCGGCCTGAAGATGATCTACGTGCCCTTCAAGGGAGGCGGCGAGGTGTGCACCAACCTGGTGGGCAAGCACATCGACTCCAGCGTCAACAACCCCTCCGAGTGCGTGGGGAACTGGAAGGCCAACCGGGTCCGCCCGCTGGCGGTGCTGGACAGTTCGCGCATCAACCTGCCCGACTGGGACAAGATCCCCAGCATGAAGGAGGCGACAGGCAAGGACGTGGCGTACCTGATGCTGCGCGGGATCTTCATGGCCCCGGGCGTGCCGAAAGAGGCCCAGGAATACTACGTCGGCCTGATGAAGAAGGTCACCGAGTCGGCGGACTGGAAGAAGTACGTGGCCGACAACGCGCTCAAGGCCCAGTTCATGTCCGGGCCCGAGTACGTGAAGTGGCTGGAGCAGGCCGAGGCCCTGCACAAGGACCTGATGGGCAAGGGCGGTCTTCTCAAGAAGTAGCCAGAGGAGGCGGCGGGCATGCGGACGGGACAGATCCTGATGGCGCTGGGCGTGATCGCCTTCGCCATCGCGGTGATGGCGCAGGCGGCGAGCGTGGGCTCGAGGTGGGTGGAGGGGCAGGCCGAGCCGGGGTTCTTCCCCTTCTGGCTGGGAGCGCTGCTCCTCGTCTGCGGCGCGATCGCGCTGGCGCAGGCGGTGCGCCTCTCCCCCGGGGCCGCGAGGTTCTTCCACGACCGCACGGGCCTGGCCTCGGTGCTGAAGGTGACCGCCACCGCCGCCGGCATGCTCGTCCTCACCTGGCTGGTGGGCTTCCGCCTTGCCTCCATCGCCTACCTGTTCGTCTACCTGAGGTTCATCGGCAAGCACCGCTGGCCGGCGGTGATCGCCATGAGCCTGCTCATCCCCATCAGCGGCTACTACCTCTTCGAGCGCGTCCTCCAGGTGGCGCTCCCTCGGGGGATCTTCGAGATCCCCTGGCTGGATTGAGAGGACGCCGTGGGGAGCGCCCTGCATGATCTGAGCTACGGCCTCAGCGTCGCCGCCCATCCTTTCAACCTGCTTGCCGGCGCCCTGGGAGTGATCGTGGGGACCACCATCGGGGTGATTCCCGCCCTGGGGCCCACCCAGGGGGCCGCGCTTCTTCTGCCCATCGTCTTCCGCCTTCCTCCCTCCACCGGGCTGATCTTCCTCTCCGGCCTGTACATGGGCGCCATCTACGGCGGCTCGGTGACCTCCATCCTCTTCAACATCCCGGGCACGCCCATGTCGGTGGCCAGCGCTTTCGACGGCTACCCGATGGCGCTGAAGGGCAAGGGCGCGCGCGCGCTGGCGGGCTCGGCCCTCTCCGCCTTCATCGCCGGGACCACCTGCGTCGTCCTCTTCACCTTCTTCGCCCGGCCCCTGGCGGAATACGCCCTCACCTGGGGACCGCCCGAGTATTTCTCGGTGATGGTCCTCGCCTACGCCGCCCTCGCCGGCCTCGAGGGAGGGAGCCTGGTCAAGAGCAGCGTCTCGGTGCTCACCGGCCTGATCCTCACCACCATCGGGGTGGACATCATCACCGGGATGCCGCGCATCACCTTCGGCTCCACCGACCTCCTGGCGGGGGTGAAGTTCCTGGTGGTGGTGGTGGGGATGTTCGGCGTCGGCGAGCTCCTCCGCGCGGCGGAGGAGAACATCATGTCCAAGTCGGCGCTGAAGGCGAAGGTCCGGCTCGCCGACATCGTCGGCGCCCTCAAGGAGATGGGCGGGTACTGGAAGACGTTTCTCCGCTCCACCCTGCTCGGCTTCTGGATCGGCGTCCTCCCCGGCACCGGCGCGACGCCGGCCTCCTTCGTGGGCTACGGGCTGGCGAAACGGTTCTCCAAGCACCCGGAGAAGTTCGGCACCGGCGACCTGGAAGGCGTGGTCGCGCCGGAGTCGGCCGCCGCCTCCGCCGAGGTGGGCTCGCTGCTCCCCCTGGTCACGCTGGGGATCCCCGGATCGCCCACGGCGGCGGTGATCCTGGGCGCCTTGATGATCTGGGGCCTGCAGCCCGGGCCCCTCTTGATGCTCGATCACCCGGAGATCGTCTGGGGCTTCATCGCCAGCATGTACATCGCGGCCATGCTCTCGATGATCCTCAACATGTTCGCCATCCCGCTCTGGACGCAGATCCTCAAGATCCCCTTCACCGTCCAGGTCCCGCTCATCGTCTTCCTCTGCTACATCGGCGGCTACACCGAGAACAACACCCTCTTCACCATGTGGATGGTGCTCCTCTTCGGGGTGATCGGCTTCCTCTTCAAGAAGTTCGGCTACCCGCTCTCGCCCCTGGTGGTGGCCATCGTGCTGGGCGACGACACCGAGTCCTCCTTCCGCCGCAGCCTGATCATGTCCTCGGGAGACCCCTCGGTCTTCTTCACCCGGCCGGTGTCCCTCTTCCTCCTGCTGCTCGCGCTCGCCCTCTTCCTCTTCCCGCTGGTCTCGCCGGCGATGAAGAGGTTCCGCAAGGCGCCGCCACAGAGCGCGCGCCTGCCCCCAGAGTTGGACTCGCTGTCGGTGCCCGAGGGGGCTAAAGAAGGAAGATCCAGGTGACGGCCAGAAAGAGCGGGAGGAGGATGGCCCCGCTCCAGGCCATGTAGCCGAAGAAGCCCGGCATCCGCACGCCGCCCTGCTCGGCGATGGCCTTGACCATGAAGTTGGGGCCGTTGCCGATGTAGGTGTTGGCGCCCATCAAGACCGACCCCAGGGAGATGGCCTCGAGCAGGGCCACGCCCCGCTCGCCGAGCAGGAGCTCGCCCAGGTTCTCCGCGCTGGTGCCCACCGCTCCGCTCGCCGCGGAGGCGAACGTCAGGTAGGTGGGGGCGTTGTCGAGGAAGGAGGAGAGGGCCCCGCTGGCCCAGAAGTACTGCCAGGGATGGGTCAGGCCGAGCTGGCTGCCGCGGGCGTTGAGGATGGCGAGGGCGGGGATCATGGTGGCGAAGATGCCCGCGAAGAGCGCCGCCACCTCCACGATCGGGGCCCAGCCGAATCCGTTCTCCTTGCGCAGGTCCCTGGGCGTGGTCCACCAGGAGAGGGCGACCACCGCCAACAGGCCCGCGTCCTGGACCAGGGTGTGCAGGCGCAGGGTGCCGGAGGCGAGCAGCACGGCGACCACCGCCGCGAGATAGAGCAGGTTCTGCTTCCCCGCGATGCTCACCGGAACCTGGTGCTCCACCGCGATCCGGTCCAGGTCTCCCGGCCGGGCCAGGTCCTCCCGGCGGAAGATGGTGGAGTCGACGATGTAGAAGAGGACCAGCAGCGCCCCGTTGACGAACAGCCATTCCCGCCAGAGCCGCAGGGTCCAGGTGAAGGGGACCCCGCGGAGGAAGCCGAGGAAGAGGGGCGGGTCTCCCATCGGGGTGAGCAGGCCGCCGCCGTTGGCCACCACGAAGATGAAGAAGACGAACACGTGCCTCTTGAGCGCCCGCACCGAGTTGGCCCGGAGCATGGGGCGCACCAGCAGCATGGAGGCCCCGGTGGTCCCGATCATCGAGGCGAGCGCCGCGCCCGCCGCGAGCAGGAGGGTGTTCAGGCCGGGCGTGCCCGCCAGGGTGCCGCGCACCACGATTCCGCCGGAGATGACGAAGAGCGCGCCCAGAAGGAGGATGAAGGAGAGGTACTCGCTGGCGGAGTACGCCAGCGCCGTGGAATCGAGAGCGGCGGTCCAGAGGGCCACGGGCGCGCCCAGGACCAGGCTGACGATGGCCTTGTTGCGGTTGCGCTCCCAGAACGCCGGGGCGAGGAGCGGCAGCGCCGCGATGCAGAGCAGCAGGCCGGCGAAGGGGAGCACGCTCCAGAGGGGGAACAGGTTTCCCAGGTGAGGATGCGCGGCGGGCAGTGCCTGCATTGCGACACCCTAGGGAACTCGACGCAGGCCGTCAAAACGATGCGCAAGGCGACATTCCAGATTGAAATCTCCCTCTTCCCGGGGCGTACTGGCCGCATGCCCCGACACCTCCTTGTCCTCGCGGCGGCCCTGGGTTGCGCCGGCCAGAAGCCTTCCTCCGCCCCGGCCGCCCCCGAGCAGCACGGGGTGGAGATCGCCGACCTCGACCGCAGCGCCAATCCTTGCGACGACTTCTTCCGGTTCTCCAACGGGACCTGGCGCAAGCAGAACCCCATCCCCGCCTCGATGCAGCGCTGGAGCCGGCGCTGGCAGGCGGGGGAGAACAACAAGGAGCGGCTCAAGGACATCCTCGACGAGGTCTCCAAGCGCTCCGACTGGCCGCAGGGCGGCGTCGAGCAGCTGGTGGGAGACGACTACGCCAGTTGCATGGACGAGGCGCGCGCCGACGCCGAGGGGCTCAAGCCGGTCGCGGCGATGCTGGCGGAGATCGACGCCATCCAGACGACCGCCGACGTGCAGCGGGTCATCCGCCGCCAGCAGGACACGGCGATCCTCTCCCCCTTCGCCTTCAACGCCTTGCCCGACCAGCACGACCCCACCCGCACCATCGCCGACGTGGGCGCCGCCGGGCTGGGGCTGCCCGATCGCGACTACTACCTCAAGCCCGAGCCGCGCTTCGTGGAGGCGCGGGAGAAGTACCTCGCCTACGTGCAGCGCATCTTCCAGCTGGCCGGGGTCGGGGAGGGGAAGGAGGCGGCGGAGACGGTGTTCGCCTTCGAGAAGCGGCTGGCCGAGGCCTCGCTGGACAACGTCGCCCTGCGCAACCCCAACAACCTCGACCACCCCGTCTCCTTCGACGCCCTGCGGGCGATGACCCCGCACTTCGACTGGGCGGCCTTCTACGAGGAGGCGAAGCTTCCCCGGGTGGACCTGAACGTGGAGGAGCCGGCCTTCCTCGCCCGGTTCGACAAGGAGCTGGCCGGCACCCCGATCCCCGCCTGGCGCAGGTATCTGAAGTGGCGCCTGTTGAGCAACGCCGCCCCCTGGCTCTCCAGGCCGTTCGTGGAGGAGGAGTTCGCCTTCGACCAGAAGTACCTCGCCGGCGTGCAGGAGCTGAAGCCGCGCTGGAAGCGCTGCGCCGAGTCCACCGACTCCCGGCTGGGCGAGGCCCTGGGGCGCAAGTACGTGGAGCGCTGGTTCCCGCCCGCCGCCAAGGAGAGGGTGCTGGACCTGGTGCACAACGAGCTTTCGGCCATGAAGGAGATCATCGAGGGCCTCGCCTGGATGGGCCCGGAAACGAAGAAGAAGGCGCTGGAGAAGCTCGCCACCTTCAACCCCAAGATCGGCTACCCCGACAAGTGGAAGGACTATTCGGGAGTGAAGATCCGCCGCGATGCGCCCGTCTTCACCAACTGGGTCGAAGGCGAGCGGTTCGTGGTGGACGACTTCCGCGCCACCATCGGCAAGCCCACCGACCGGGGCCGCTGGGGAATGACCCCGCCCACCAGCGACGCCTACTACAACCCGCTGCTCAACGAGATCGTCTTCCCCGCCGGCATCCTCCAGCCGCCGGCCTTCGACCTGGCCGCCACCGACGCGGTGAACTACGGAGCCATCGGGGTGGTGATCGGGCACGAGATCAGCCACGGCTTCGACGACCAGGGGGCGCAGTTCGACGCCCGGGGCCGGCTGCTCGACTGGTGGACCAAGGACGACCTCCAGGCCTTCCAGCAGCGTGGCCAGTGCGTGGTGGACCAGTTCGAGGGCTACTTCATCGAGCCCGGGATCCACCACAACGGCAAGCTGGTGCTGGGCGAGTCGATCGGCGATCTGGCCGGGGCGCGCATCGCGTACCTGGCCTTCCAGAAGGCGCTGAAGCAGCATCCGGAGACGGTGCGCGACGGCTTCACGCCCGAGCAGCAGTTCTTCATCGCCTGGGGGCAGTTCCGGGGCGACGAGACCCGCCCCGAGACCCAGCGCCTGATGGTGCAGGGCGACCCGCACCCCGTGGCCAGGTACCGGGTGCTGGGGCCCCTCTCCAACCTGCCTTCCTTCCAGCAGGCCTTCTCCTGCAAGGAGTCGGACGCCATGGTCCGGGGCAAGGCGCGCTGCGAGGTGTGGTGAGGGATTGCGCGGGGGCGGGCGGGTTCGCATCTGATGGGAAGAGGTGCGTGCCGCTCCCGACAGAAGCGCCCGCTCGCTCGCCCTGGGGGCGGCGCGAGGCGTCCTCTGGGCCGTGGCGGCCGCCTGGGCGCTCTGGATCGTGGCGGCGCAGGCGTTCCTCTGCACGCCGCTGTTGCGCCACCTGCTCAACTCCCACTCGCCGAAGATCCACCTGGAGTACGACTCGGCCTGGTCGATCTGGCCCGGGACGGTGCACGTCCGCGGGCTGGTGCTGAGCGGGCAGGACCGGGCCGTGGAGTGGCGCCTCTCCCTCGACCGGGCGACGACCTCCATCGCGGTGGGCCAGCTCCCCGGGCGCATCTTCCACGCCACGCACGTCCGGGTGCAGGGTGTCGCCTTCGCGCTGCGCCGCCGGGTCTTCGTCCGCGGGGAGGACGTCTCCCGCGCCCGGGGCCTGCCGCCCATCGACGGACTGGGCCCCGTCCCCTACAAGGAGGAAGGGCCGGAGGACCTGTTGCCGGACTGGCGCTACCGCCTGTTCAGCGTCTGGCTGGAGGACATCGAGGGGAACGAGGTCAAGGAGATCTGGATCGACCGCTGGCGGGTGCGGGGCAACGCGGAAGTGGCCGGCGCCTTCTACCTGAAGCCCCTGCGCGAGGTGTTGGTGGCCCCGGGCGTGCTCTCGTTGAGGGGAGCGTCGGTCGATGAGGCCGGCGTCCCGGTGGCGGAAGCGATCGAGGGAACGCTGCGCGCCTCCATCGGCGCTTTCGACCCCCGGGGGATCACGCAGGAGCGCCTCTTCCGCACGGTGGGGGCGGAGGTGGATCTGCGCGGGCGGGTCGCCGGCCTGGAGGTCCTGGGGGGAAGCGGCGGCAGTGGCCCGGCCCTCCTGCAGGCTCACATCGAGCGGGGGCGGATCGAGCGGGCGAACGTCTCCGCCGACCTGCGCGCGCCCGGCTTCCGCGGTCTGGAAGCGGCCGCGCTCCGCCTGCGCGCTTCCGTCGCCGGAAAAGCCGAGGCGCGCCTGGAGGTGGATGCGCCGCGCTTTCCCGCGGGCACGGTCCGGGCCGGGCGGGCGCGACTCGAGCTGAGAGGAGACCCGCCGGACCTGGGCCGCCTGAGGCCGCCGCGCTCCGCTTCCTTCGACCTGGGCGGAGGGCGCATCGCCGACGCGCGCCTCCTCGGCCGCCGCCTCCTGCGCTCCGGCCGCGTCCGCGGCGGCACCGGCTCGTTCGCCGCCCACCTGGAGGGCCCGCCGCGGCAACTGCGTGGGACGGTCCATGTGTCGCTCCAGGACCTGCGGGTGGCGGCGCGCGGGGTGATGGTGCAGGGCGACGCGCGGGTGGACGCGCGCCTCGCGGATTTCGATCCCCTGCGCGGCGGCGATCTCTCCGGAACCGGGATCTCGGTCTCCCAGGGCCGCCTGGTCCCGGACATGGAGATCGGTCCGGGGTGGTGGGGCGTGGCCACCCTCCGCCGCGCCCGCGTCCGCCTCGATCGGCCCCGGCTGGACGCCGAGGTGGAGGCGAGCTGCCGCGACGCGCGGCCCATCGTCGGGGTGTACGCGCACCTCGAGGACCTGCCGGGGTTCCTCAACAGCCTCTTCGGCATGGACGGGCTCTCCGTGCACGGCACGGCGCACCTTGGCCGGGGCTGGCTCTCCTTGCCCGAGGTGAGCGCCGAGGGCAACGGCGCCTCGGTGCGCGCCACCCTGCGGGAGGACGGGCAGGGGGAGACGGGGGCCGCGCTGCTCACGGTCCACGGCATCTCCTTCGCCCTGGACCTCGACGGCGGGGGAAGCAGCCTGCACCTCTTCGGCCCCGGGGACTTCTTCGCCGGCCGCCAGCGGGAGGTGAAGGCGATGCCCATGGGCCGGCGCGCGCCCCTGTTCCGCCGCTGATAGTCTCCGCCGCATGAGCCCTCTCCTCCTCGCCGCCGCCCTGCTCGCGGCCGCCCCCGCGGAACTGGTCCCGCCCGCCCCGCCGCCCGCGGCCGCCAGCGGCGCTTCCGGCTCCATCGATCCGCAGGCCGCCACCCGGGCTTACCTGGACCAGCTTCCCGCCGGACAGCGCGCGCGCTCCGACGCCTACTTCGAAGGAGGCTACTGGCTCTCGCTCTGGGGGTTCCTCTGGGCAGCGGGCGTGTTCCTGCTGCTCTTGCACACCGGCTTCTCCGCCCGGATGCGCGACCGGGCGGAGCGGATCAGCAAGGTCTACGTCCTGCAGGCGGCGCTCTACCTGGTCCAGTTCCTCGTCGTCTTCACCGTCCTCACCTTCCCCCTCTCCCTCTACCAGGACTACTTCCGGGAGCATCAGTACGGGCTCTCCAACTTGACCTTCGGCGCATGGCTGGGCGAGCAGGCGAAAGGGTTCGCCGTCTCGCTGGTGCTGCTCGGCCTGGGGGTGATGCTCCTCTACGCCATCGTGCGGCGCCTCACCCGCACCTGGTGGATCTGGGGGGCGGTGGCGTCCGTGGCCCTGCTCGCCTTCGCTTCGGTGATCGCGCCGGTGCTCATCGTGCCGCTCTTCAACAGCCCCAGGCGGCTGCAGGACACCCGGGTGGTGGCGCCCATCCTCTCGCTCGCCCGGGCCAACGGCATCTCCACCGGCGAAGTGTGGGAGATCGACGCCAGCAAGCAGTCGAAGCGGATGAGCGCCAATGTCAGCGGCCTCTTCGGCACGGAGCGGATCACGCTGAACGACAACCTGCTCAACCGGGGCTCGCTGCCCGAGATCGAGGCGGTGATGGGGCACGAGATGGGCCACTACGTGCTCAACCACGTCTACAAGGGGCTGATGGAGTTCGGCATCCTCCTGGTGGCCGCCTTCGCGCTGGTGGCCTGGCTCTTCGAGGGACTGCGCCGGCGCTACCAGGGCCGCTGGAAGGTGCGGGACGTCGCCGACCCGGCCGGCCTGCCGCTGGCGGCGCTGCTCTTCGCCGCCTTCTTCTTCCTCCTCACCCCGGTGACCAATTCCATCATCCGCGTGCAGGAGTACGAGGCCGACCTCTTCGGCCTGAACGCCGCCCGGCAGCCCGACGGCTTCGCCCAGACCGCGCTGAAGCTCTCGGAGTACCGCAAGCTCGAGCCCGGCCCTTTGGAGGAGGTGATCTTCTACGACCACCCCAGCGGCCGCACCCGCATCTTCGCCGCCATGCGCTGGAAGGCGGAGCACCCGGAGTCCTGGGGATCCAGGCCGGCGGTGCAGTAGAACAGACTGCGAGGGACCTCCGGCTCGATCTCTGCCCGATTCAATCCGCGCCCGGTGAGCCGGCGCCGCGGCGCTCGATCGATTCGGGCAGAGATCGATCCCGGCGGCTCAGGCGCCGAGGAAGGCCGCCTTCACCTGGTCGTTGGAGAGGAGCTCCGCGCCGGTGCCGGAGAGGGCGATCTTGCCGATCTCCAGCACATACCCGCGGGCGGCGATGCGCAGGGACTGGAAGACGTTCTGCTCCACCAGGAGGACCGAGGTTCCCTGCGAGTTGATCTGGGCGATGGTGTCGAAGATGGTCCGCACCAGCAGCGGCGAAAGCCCCAGCGACGGCTCGTCGAGCACCAGCAGGCGCGGCTTCGCCATCAGGCCCCGGGCGATGGCCAGCATCTGCTGCTCGCCGCCGGAGAGCGTTCCCGCCAGCTGGGCGATGCGCTCCTTGAGGCGGGGGAAGAGGACCAGGCCGCGCTCCAGGTTCCGCTCCCGCTCGGCGCGCGCGCTCTTGATGTAGCTGCCCATCCGCAAGTTCTCCCCCACCGTCATCTCGGGGAAGACCCGCCGTCCTTCGGGCACCTGCACCACCCCCAGCTCCACCACCTGGTGGGAGGAGAGCCGGGTCAGGTCGTGCCCGTCGAAGACGATGCTCCCGGCCCGGGGGCGCAACAGGCGGGAGATGTTGCGCAGGGTGGTGCTCTTGCCCGCGCCGTTGCTGCCCACCAGGGTGACGATCTCGCCCGCGTTCACCGAGAGCGACACGCCGCGCAGCACCTGCACGTCGCCGTAGGCGAAGTCCAGGTCGCGAACCTCCAGCA
>Ga0335085_10005340_pt1 | contig 20661 bp, 17 predicted proteins | sample Lox_Sample_45_FD_206712 | JGI IMG/M metagenome (GOLD analysis project Ga0335085, IMG submission 206712) | Soil microbial communities from Loxahatchee National Wildlife Refuge, Florida, United States - Lox_Sample_4.5 | ecosystem: Environmental > Terrestrial > Soil > Wetlands | place: USA...
AACGGACGAAGCGCGTCCAGATCGTGACCTCGACCGACCAGGGTCGTCAGCGGCGCTCGAAGGTTCGTTCGCGGGTGCGCCGACCCGGGCGCGGAGTCGGCGCGAGCGACCGAATCATCTTGTTGGAGGATCGCGGTCTCGAGGGCGCGCAGTTCCTGTGACGGCTCCAACCCCAGCTCCTCGACGAGGATCGCGCGCGCCGATTGATACACGCGCAGGGCGTCCGCCTGCCGACCCGACCGCATCAGCGCCGTCATGAGTTGGGCGCGGGCGTGCTCGCGCAGAGGATGCGCGAGCACGAGCTGCTCGAGCTCGCCGATCAACTCCGCCTCACGTCCGAGCATGAGGTCGGCGTCGATCCTCGCTTCCGTCGCCGCCAGCCGCGCCTCGGTCAGCCGCGCGATCTCCACCTGCGCGAACTCCTCGTACGTGACATCGGCCAGCGCCTCGCCGCGCCACAGCGCGAGTCCCCGGTCGAGCAGTTCTCGCGCCTGTTCGACGTCACCGCGCCGCATCTCCTCGTGTCCGCCCGAGACGAAGGTCTCGAAACGGAAGATGTCGATGTCGGAACGGTCGACCGCGAGCACGTACCCGGCGCCTCGCCGTTGAACCACGCCGGAGGCACCGAGCGCGCCGCGCAACGTCGATACCTGCCGCTGCAGCGCGTTGACACTCCGTTCGGGGACGTCCGTACCCCAGATCGCGTCGATCAGATAGTCGTCCGGTACGACCTCGCCACATCGCAGCGCGAGCGCGATGAGGAGGCTCTGCAGGCGCGGCCCCGAGAGCCGCACCGAGTTGCTGTCGTCATCCCGGACATCGAGAGATCCCAGCAGGCAGATCTCCACGCCGGACACGGTAGGCGACCGACAGCGTCGCTCGGGCGTGAGCCGGAGCGAGCTCGGATGCTCGGCGATGTCCAGGCGGCCTGATGTCCCGGAGCCCTGATGTCGGAGCCCTGATGTCGGAGCCCTGATGTCGGAGGCTCAACCGGCGAGCGGCAGTGTTCGTTGCATAGCCTCGCGCCGGCTCGGCTGTCGCCGACCACCGCACAGCCGTCGCACGAGCAGGAGACCGGGTTGAACGACTGGGAGACGATCGACTTCTTCACCGACGAGTCGTTGGTCGAGGATCCCTACCCGTATTTCGACGCGCTGCGGTCGGCGTGCCCGGTGCTCCCGCTCCCGCACCTCGGCGTCGTCGCAGTGTCCGGGTACGACGAGATGAGCGAGGTGTACCGCGACTCCGAGACGTTCTCGTCGTGCAACTCGGTCGTCGGCCCGTTCGTCACCTTCCCGGTTCCCCTCGAGGGTGACGACGTGGGCGACATCGTCGATCGCTACCGAGACGGGCTGCCGATGAGCGAGCACATGGTCACCATGGATCCACCGGACCACACCCGGGAGCGGGCCCTGCTGATGCGGCTGATCACGCCGAAACGGCTGAAGGACAACGAGGAGTTCATGTGGCGCCTCGCCGACCAGCAGCTCGATGAGTTCGTCGCCACCGGTCAGTGCGAGTTCATCAGCGCGTACGCCCAACCTTTCGCAATGTTGGTCGTTGCCGATCTGCTCGGTGTTCCCGAAGAAGACCACGGGCGGTTTCGTGAGGGCTTCGGCCTGAGCAGCGCGCCTGGCGAGATCGGCGCCGGGGCCGACGGCGGAACGGGACACAATCCCCTCGCCTGGCTCGACGAATGGTTCGCCGAGTACATCGAGAGCCGGCGCCGCCAACCGCAGCACGACGTGCTCACCGACCTGGCCCTGGCGACCTACCCCGACGGGACCACGCCGGACGTCACCTCGGTAGTGCGCACGTCGACGTTCCTGTTCGCGGCGGGACAGGAGACGACGGCCCGGCTGCTCGCCGCCGCGCTCAAGCATCTCGCGGAGCATCCGGAGCTGCAGGACGATCTCCGGGCGCATGGCGACCGGATCCCCGCCTTCCTCGAAGAGGTCCTGCGGCTCGAGAGTCCCGTGAAGACCGACTTCCGTCTCGCGCGCCGATCGACGTCCATCGCGGGCGTCGACGTCTCCGCCGGGACGCCCGTCATGTTGTTGAACGGCGCGGCCAATCGCGACCCGCGACGGTTCGAGTGCCCGGCCGAGTTCCGGGTCGACCGGCCAAACGCGCAGTCGCACCTCGCGTTCGGCCGTGGAGCCCACTCGTGCCCGGGGGGCCCGCTCGCGCGTGCCGAGGGCAGGGTCAGCCTCGAGCGCATCCTCGACCGGACGCGCCACATCCGCTTGTCGGAAGCACACCACGGTCCGGCCGGCGCCCGTCGGTTCCGCTACGAGGCGACGTGGATCCTCCGGGGGCTTACCGCCTTGCACCTCGAGTTCGAGCCGGCCGCGTCGGGCCTCTGAGCCTCGCTGTACATCCGAGTACTTCCCGCTTCCGTTCGCTCAGGCATCGACCGGATCCTGCTCCGGTTCCGGCGCCCGGTGTTCACGACGGAGCTGGCCGGTGTTGGCGTCGTACTCGTACAGCTCGCCGTAGCGGCCCCAGTCGATCGCGATGTCGAGTTGGTGGCGCGCCTCCTCGTCGGAGAAGCCGCGGCGCAAGATGTCGAGGAAGAAGGCTTCGGGGAGGTTGCCGTCCATCGACGCGGCCAACGCGTTGTTGATCGCACGGACCAGGGGTGCGCGCTCGGCTGCCTTGCGTGCGAAGAGTTCTTTGGTGGTGAGGATGTCGGCGATGACGAACTCGCGCCCGTCGTCGGTGATCTGCAGGTCGGCGTTGTCGACGGTGGCGAATCCGAGCAGTGTCGCCCCGTCCACGAGGGGGAGGAGATCGTCTACTTCGAACATCAGGTCGTCCGCGAGCGCGGGCAGGTCCTCCTTGCCGCCGCGCGCGAGGAGGATCTCGAGCAGACCCGCCATACCGCCGACGGTCGCCGTCGGCATCGGCTCGTCGATGGGCGACGGTTGCGCCGCCGCGACCGGTGCAACTGCGGGCCGCTCTTCGGCCCGGCCCGTCATGATCCCGTAGATCTCGTCCACGAGCGCCTCGAAGCTGGCGGTGCGCCGGTCGCGGGGCCGTTCGAGGTCGACGGCGAGCTCGGCGCGGATACGGCCGGGGTTCGATGACAGGACGAGCACCCGGTCGGCCAGCAGGACGGCTTCTTCGATGTTGTGCGTGACGATCAGCATCGCCCGGGTCGGGAAGCCTTCGTGGGCCCAAAGCGCGAGGAGCTCGGTGCGCAGGTTCTCCGCGGTGAGCACGTCGAGCGCCGAGAACGGTTCGTCCATGAACAAGGCGTCGGGCTCGACGACGAGGGCACGGGCGAACCCGACCCGCTGGCGCATGCCGCCCGAGAGCTCTTTCGGGTATGCAGACTCGAAGCCGTCGAGGCCGATGAGATCGATCGCGCGTTCGGCGCGGTCGCGTCGCTCCGCGGGGGGAACGTCGCGGGCTTCGAGTCCGAGCTCGACGTTCTGACGCACGGTGAGCCAGGGCAACAGCGCGAATGTCTGGAACACCATGGCGACGCCGGGGTTCGCGGCCACGACCGGCGCGTCGCGGTAGAGCGCCCGGCCCGACGTCGGCGCGATGAGCCCGGCCAGGCAACGCAGCAGCGTGGACTTCCCCGAACCCGACTTGCCCAACAGCGCGACGATCTCGCCTTCGCGCAACTTGAAGTTGATGTCGTCGAGTACGGCGAGAGGTGCGCCTTCCGGGGTCGTGAAGGACTTGGTGATGTGGTCGGCCGCGAGGATGCACGCCTGCTCGGTTTGTGCACGGGTCATAGTGAATACCTCGTTTCCGCGAGCCGGTACAGCCGCCGCCACAGGAGGTGGTTGAGGCCGACGACGTAGATGCTCATGACGACGATCCCGGTGAGGGTCTTGGCGAACTGGCCGTTCGCGGTGGAAAGTGCGATGTAGGAGCCGAGTCCTTTCGCAACCAGCACATGATGCCCGTACGTCACGAGCTCGGCGACGATCGACGCGTTCCAGGCGCCGCCAGCGGCCGTGATACCCCCCGTGACGTACGCGGGGAAGATGCCGGGGATGATCAGGCGGCGCCAGCGCTGCCAGCCGCGGACTCCGAAGTTGTCCATTGCCTCTCGCAGGTCCGACGGGATCGACATCGCGCCCGCGATGGTGTTGAACAAGATGTACCACTGCGCGCCGAGCGCCATGAGCACGATCCCACCCCAGTTCAGACTGATGCCCGTCGCGATGAGGAACGCAGCGAAAAACGGGAACAGGAAGTTCGCGGGGAAGCTCGCGAGGACCTGCACGATCGGCTGCGCGTATCGCGCCAGGCGGGGCGACATGCCGATCTTCACTCCGACCGGCACCCAGACCAGTGTCGAGACGGCAACTACGACGATCACGCGCGCGAACGTGATCGCGCCCAGTCCGAAGGCGTGCGCGAACGCGCCCAATCCCACATTGTCCGCGATGTAGCGCAGGGCCGACGACGATCCCAAGGCGATGACCACGGCAACCGCGATCCCGAAGAGGGCGTCCCCCGCGCGGCGCCGAGCCACGTTCGCGACCAGCGGTCGGTCGGCGATGCCGAAAGGTCGTGTCAACCGATCCAACAGCGCGGCAATAGGTCGAACCGGCCGTGCGATCAGGCCGGGAACGCGTGATCGCCGCAACGTGTCGAGCGCGATGCTGCGCGGCTGTTCGGCCGCCTCGCTCTGTTCGTTGCGGAACTTTTCCGACCACGCGACCAGCGGTCGCCAGAAGACGAAGTTCACCCCGAGCACCATGATGATCATCACCGCGATCGCCAACAGCACGCGGCCGAGCTCCGACCGAGCGCTGGCGGCCGCGACATAGCTACCGATGCCGGGCAGCGCGTACGAACGCTTGTTGACGGTGATCGCCTCCGACGCGGTCAGGAAGAACCAGCCGCCGCCGAAGCTCATCATCCCGTTCCACACCAGACCGATCATCGAACCGGGAACATCGAGACGCCAGAACCGCTCCCACTTCGTCAATCGCATCAGCCGTGCCGCCTCGTCGAGATCGCGCGGCTGCGTGATAAGCGAGTGATAGAAGCTGAAGGTCATGTTCCACGCTTGCGACGTGAAGATCGCGAAGATCGACGCCATCTCCAACCCGACGATCGAGTGCGGGAACAGCGCGATGAAGAAGGTGACGGTGATCGTCAAGAATCCGAGGATCGGCACCGACTGCAAGATGTCGAGCAGCGGAATCAGCACCTTCTCGGCCCGGCGCGACCGGGCGGCCGCGGTGCCGTACACGAACGTGAACGTGACCGAGAGCCCGAGCGCGATGAACATCCGAGTGAGCGAGCGGAGGGCGTAGTACGGCAACTCGGCCGGATCGGTCGAGATCGACGCTTGCGTGTGACCCGGCACAAACGGATGCGTGACGGTGAGCCCGACGCGCAAGAGGCCGTACAAGAGTACGAAGATCGCTCCACCGACCAACAGATCGACGAGACGCAGCCGCGGGCGACGCCAGACGTCGCGTGTCGGGAACGATTGGCGCATCGCCACGGAATCACCACCTCTCGAGCAACAAACCCGGCGGCGCGCGTCCCGACGTCACGTCACACGATCAACGCCGTGTGACCAGGCCGTTCAGTGCTACCGCGCGTCGGGGGACGTGGGTGCCGGAGCACAGCAACTTGGATAGCCGTCGCTACTCATCACCCACCTCCCTTCACCGACGCACACAGCAGCCGGCGCGAACCGGCCGGACGATCGCCTTGGACGGCAAGATCGTCGGAATACCTGTTCAGATAATATAGGTGCCGTGCCAAGAACGCGCACAACCGGGCATCGTCACGGTCGGGGCGTCGCGGTCGACGAACACCTCGTCGTCATGGCGGAGTTGTTCGACATGCTCTCCGATCCGACCCGCTTGGGGATCTTGATGCAACTCCGCGCCCACGACCAAGCGTGCGTCACGGATCTCGCGATGTGGACGGGCACGAACGAGTCGGCAGTGTCGCACGCGCTCCGCCTGCTGCGTGCCCATGGGATCGTCGACTCCGAACGGCGCGGGCGCTGGATCTTCTACCGACTCGCCGACGGGCACGCGCGCGTCGTCCTCGACGCCACGGTCACGCACCTCGACAGCGAGCACCGGTAGCCGGTACCTGCCGCGGGCGCGACCTCGCGCGCTCGCGGGTGGTCACCGGCCGCCGTATTGGCCCTTTCCGGTCGCGGCCGGGCGCGGGATGATCGGGCTGTGACGAGTAGCGCGATCGTGGACGGCGACGGCCACATCATGGAAGAGCCCAACGACATATGGACCCCCGAACGGATCGATCACGATCGCTGGGGCGACTGGGTGCCACACAAGGAAGTGGTCGAGGAGATCTACGAGATCATCCACGTCGGCGGCGGCGTGCGCGGTGGCGGCAAGGAGCTTCACGACTCGATGGCCGCCGCGGTCGGGATGACGCCGCGCGAGTTCTACGACTTGCTCGAAGGTCTGCGTCGCCCGGGTGGGCACGAGCCGAGGGCCCGCCTCGAGGACATGGACGCCGACGGTATCGACGCGGTGGTGCTGTACCCGAGCCTGGCGATGTTCTTCGGTCCCTGCGACGAGATCCCGGCTCTGCGCGACGTCGCGTTCGTCGCCGACTGCCAGCGCGCGTACAACGACTGGCTCGCCGACTTCTGCGCGTACGCGCCGGAGCGTCTGTTCGGCGTGGCCGCGGTACCGCTTCAGGACGTCGCACGCGCGTGCGTCGAGGTGGAGCACGCGATCGAGCGTGGGCTGCGAGCCGTCTTCGTGCGCCCGTCGGCCTACGTCGACGAGCTCCCACTCAACCATCACGTCTACGACGACTTCTGGTCGACATGCGAGGAGCTCGGAGTGCCGGTCGCGTTCCACCCCGGCGTGCACGTCGACACGCCCGGCGCTTGCCGCAAGTTCGCGCTCGTCGCCGTCAGTGAGAACGCGGCGGTGACCAACATGGCGATGGACGAGATACACGGCGGTTCCGCGCTTGGCCAGGCCGTCGGCAATCCCGTTGACATGATCGTCACGATTGGTCGTCTGCTGATGGGCGGGGTGTGCGAGCGGTTCCCGCGGCTCAGAGCCGTCTTCCTCGAATCGAGCGGCGGGTGGTTGCCGTCGCTCCTGGAGCGCATGGACGAGCAGGTTCGGGCCTTCCCGCTCGAACGGCGCTGGATCTCGATGCTCCCGAGCGAGTACTTCGCCCGTCAGTGCTACGTCAGCTTCGAACCGGAAGAGTGGAACCTCGCGGCCGCGGCCGAGAAGCTCGGCACCGACCGGATCATCTGGGCATCCGATTACCCGCACCCGGAGTACCACCCGGGCATCGTCGACGAGCTGCGCGAACGGATCGCGCCGCTCGCGCCCGACGACCGCGCGCGCGTTCTCGGCACGAACGCGATCGAGTGCTACGGGTTGGGGAGGTCGTTCGGCTGATTCCGGCCGGAAGCACCTTCTGCCGGCGCGGCTCCCGATTCGCGACTACCAGAAGTCGTACAGGCGGCGGGCGTTGAGCTCGCCGATCTGGCGTGCGTCGTCGTCGGGGATGTCGTGCACCGCGTCGGCGAGGATCTTGCGACTGTCGGGCCAGTTCGAGTCGTTGTGCGGAAAGTCGCACTCCCACATCAGCTTGTCGAGGCCGATGAGGTTTCGGTTGATGACCGCGTAGCGGTCGGCGACCATACAGACCCAGAAGTGCTGCGCGAAGACCTCGGACGGCAACCGGCTGCAGTTGACTCCCTCGTAACGGGTCCGCTGCCAGGTGTAGTCGAGGCGCTCGAGCACGTAGGGCACCCAGCCGGCCCCGCCTTCGGAGAGAGCGATCTTGCAGTTGGGATGGGCCTCGAGCGCGCCCGAGAAGATGAGATCACCGAGCGCGCTCATCGAGTTGACGCCGCACAACGCGATGCCGACGGACGGGGTCGTGTCGGGTGAGGGCGACAGCAGGCCCGAGGACGTGCCGATGTGCATCGACATCGGCAGGCCAGTGTCGGCCGCGGCCGCGAAAACCGGGTCCCAGTGGCCGCTCGGGAACGACGGGAGTCCGATCGGGTAGGGGTTCTCGACGAAGATGATCCCCTTGGAGCCCTTCGCCGCGCAGCGTTCGATCTCGCGTGCCGCGAGCCCGGTGTCCCAGAGCGGGATCAGCGTCTGGGGGATGAACCGATCCGGGTACGCCGCGCACCACTCGTCGAGCATCCAGTCGTTCCAGGCCTGGAGGCACGCGAGCGCGAGTTCCCGGTCGACGGCTTCGAGGAAGCGATTACCGCCGAACCGGGGGAAGGTCGGAAACAGCAACTCGGCCCACACGCCGTCTTCGTCCATCGCGCGCACGCGCTCGCGGACGTCGTACGCGGCGGGGATCATGTCGGCGTAGTTGCGCGCGAACAGGTCGGCGCCTCTGCCTTCCTCACCGGTGCGGAACCGGCGGGTGTGCGTGTTTCCCTGGAACTGCAGCGGATAGAAGCGGCCTTCCCACTCCCAGCCCTGGACCCCGGGATCCGGCTCGATGATGCGCGGCGCCCGGTCACGAAAGCGGGGGGCGATGTGGTCGACGAACACGTGGGGCGGTTCGATCACGTGATCGTCGACGGAGACGAGCTTCGTGTCCGCGGTGAGCACAAGAGCAGTTTAGGCAGCCGTCCGGCGTCAGGATTCGGGTGGACCGGTCTCGTCGCGAAACGAGCGAAGCCCGCGGACGATGAGGTCGAGCAGAAGACCGTAGAGGCGGGCGACATCCGGTTCCATCAGCGCGGCCTGGGCAAAGCCGTCCGACGTGATCCCGAAGATGGCGGCGAGATCTTCGCTCGGGATGGGCAACTCCTCGCCCGCCTCCGCCGCGCGCTGGCTCAGATAGTCGGAGAGAAGCAGGTTGTTCGCCCGGGAGAACTCGAACGCGCGCTCACGTATCTTCGGGTTTCGCATTGCGTAGAGCTGGAATTCGAGCATGACGATGCGAAACTCGGCGTCGCGATCGACCATCGCACGCCAGTGTTCGGTGACCTCGGCGACATCGAAGTCGCCGAACGGTGGGTCGGTGCCGGGCACCTCGTCGAACTCCGCGAGCATGCGCTCGTTGAGACGGACACAGACTTGGTGGAGGAGTTCCTCTTTGTCCGCGAAGTGCTTGTAGATCGCACCGCGCGTGTAGCCGGCTGTTTCGGCGATCTCGTCGAGCGACGCCCCGTGGAACCCGCGCTTGGCGAAGACCGACGCGGCCGCATCGAGCAGCGCGTCCTTCGTGCGCTGCCGGCGTCGTTCGGGAGTCCAACGCTCGACGGTCATGCCGACATCCTCGCACGTCCGGGTGACGACCTTGACACCAAGATACGGTAGCGTATCTTAGTGACGTGCTCGTATCTCAGCGGTGGAAGCAGGGGCGCCGGTGCTGACGGCGGTCGACGTGACGAAGCACTACGGGTCACGCCCTGCGCTCACCGGCGTCTCTTTCGAGGTGGCTGCGGGCGAGGTGTTCGCCCTGCTCGGCCCGAACGGTGCCGGCAAGTCCACCCTCGTCTCGATCGTTGCCGCGTTGCGGCCACCCGACTCGGGCCGCGTCTTCGTCGACGGCATCGATGCCGTTGCGGATCCGAGCCGGGTTCGGCGGCGCATCGGACTGGCGTCTCAGGAGACCGCGCTCTACGAGGTGCTCACCGTGCGCGAGAACCTCGCCTTTTTCGGCGAGCTCGTCGGTCTCGGTCGCCGGTCCCGTGCCGCGCGTATCGACGAGCTCGCCGCCGCGCTTCGGCTGGAACCGCTCCTCGACCGGGCCGCGCTCCAACTGTCCGGCGGCGAGCGACGTCGCCTGCACATTGCGATCGCGTTCCTGAACCGCCCTTTGCTGCTGCTACTCGACGAGGCGACCGTCGGAGCCGACATCGAGACCCGCGCCGCGCTGCTCGAGGTCGTGCGACGCGCGGCCGGCGACGGCGCGGCCGTCTTGTATTCGACTCATTACCTGCCCGAGGTCGAGACGCTCGACGCAACGGTCGGGATTCTCGTCGACGGTCGGATGATCGCGGCGGCCCGTGTCGACGACCTCGTCGCGGCGCACGGGTGCTGCGCGGTCGAGCTCTCCTTCGACGGAGTGCCACCCGCGGTCGACCTCGGTGACCTGCGGGCGAGCGTCGACGGTTCCGTTATCCGAGTCGACACGCCCGACCCCGTCCGGGCCGTCCCGTTGATCATCAGCCGGCTCGGTGTGCTCGCGGGGAGTTTGTGCGGGGTCGAAGTGTTACGCCCCAGTCTCGACAGCGTGTTCCTCACACTGACCGGCCGCCGGTTCGTCTCGGAGAGCGTCGATGTCAGCGCGGCGTAGCCTCGCCATCGCGCGCAACGAATTGCGCGTGCTGCGGCGCGACCCGATGCCGCTCGTCGTGCTGCTCGTCATGCCGCTCGTGATGGCGCCGCTGTTCGGTGCGACCTTTCGCGCCGCGCTAGTGCTGTCGGGTCATCCGCACGCTTCCGGCGCCGACTTCGCGATCCCGGCCCAGATGGTCGAGTTCGGGTTCTTCCTCGCGCCCTTCACCGGCTTCCTCTTCTTTCGCGACCACGGATGGAAGACGTGGTCACGCCTGCGTGCGAGTCCCGCAACATCGGCCGACATCATCGTCGGCAAGGCGTTGCCAATGGTCGCGCTCGGCATGCTGCAGATCGCGATCTTGTTCGCCTTTGGTGCCATGACGTTGCACCTGCACCTGCACGGCGAGGCGCTGCCGGTCGTGGCGGTCTCGTTCGTCTATGTCTGCTGCGCGGTTGCGGTCGGCGTTGCACTCACTGCGATGTTGCGTACCACTCAGCAGCTCAACGCGCTCGGCTTCCTGGGGGCGACGCTCCTGGGTGCGATAGGTGGGGCCCTCGTTCCTCTCAGCACACTGCCGGGCTGGACTCGGCGGATTGCACCGGCCGCGCCGCAGTACTGGGCGATGCGCGCGACGCGCGACGTCATCCTCGACAGCAAACCCGCGAGCTCGGTGGTCGTTCCGATCATCGTGCTCGCCGTTTTCACCGCCGTCTTCGTGTTGATCGCGCTGCGACGCATGCGCTTCGACGAACCGAAGGTCGGCTGGGCTTGAGGCGCGGTCGCTCCCCTTACCCGGCTGCGAAAGCGGCGATCCCGATAATGGGTGCCGACGGCGGGTGGTTTCCCAAGCTGCCGGCGAACGGCTGGTCGGAGAAGTCGAAGACCCCGCCGTCGGATGACACCATGAGGTAGCCGTTGCCGTACGCGACGAGCCCGTTCACGGGGCGGCTGAGGCGTAGGCCGCCGGTCGAGCCACGGAACGGCGCGTTGAACGCGAAGACGCCGCCGTCGGAGGCAACGAGCCAGTACCCGCGGCCGTCGGGCGTCGGCGCGATCCCGACGATGGGGTCGTTGAGATGCATGCCACCGGTCGAGCCGTGGAATCGCGCGTCTCCGAACGAGAAGACCCCGCCGTCGGATCCCACCATGTAGTAGCCGTGACCCGTCGCCGTCGCGACCGACGCGACGATCGGGCCCTTCAGCGCGACATGAGCCATGTCGCCGTAGTTCCGCGCGTCGCCGAAATGAAACGAGCGGCCTCGATTGGTGAAGAGCCAGTAGCCGTTTCCGGAAGGCGTGGCCGACATCGCGGTCACCAACTCGCGGGCCCGAAGGTGCGGCGACCCGCCGAAGTTCGCGGCGGCACCGAATGCCGAGACGTCGCCCAGGGCATCGGTCACCCAGTATCCCTTGCCGTCCCGGCGCGTTGCGATCGCGACCGCCGGATGCGATGCGCGGCCGAGATTCGGGGCGGCTCCGAATGCGTAGACGCGACCGTCCGCGCCCAGCATCCAGTACCCGGCTCCGGCGACGCCTTGCCTGCCGACGATCGTCACCGGGTTCGAAGCGGCCGACCACGCGCCCGCGCCGATCTCGTTGCTTGCCCGGACGCGGAATCTGTAGGTCCCCGACGCGAGAGCCGAGAGCGTCACGTGAGTCGTCCGACCGGCGACCGACGCCGTCCTCCCGTCCGGGAGGAATTCGAGCGCGTAAGACGTGATCACCGAACCATTGTCGGCCGGTGCGGTCCAGCTGACGCTGACGGAACCACCCCGGATCGACGCGTGGACTGCGGCGACCCCGCTCGGGGATCCGGCCGGTGTCACGGCCGCGGAAGGTGCGGACGGGATGCCGTCACCGACCGCATTCCGTGCCGTGACGGTGAAGCTGTAGCTCACGCCGTTGGTGAGTCCGCTGACGAGCTGCGCCGTCCGTGTGTCGGTGACGGTGACCGTCGTCGCCGGAGAGGTGGCAATCGAATAGCCGGTGATGGCGCTTCCATTGTCGGAGGGTGGTTTCTGCCAGCTCACCAACGCGCCACCGGAGACCGGCCGCGCAATGACCTGGAACGGCTGGAAGGGTGGCCCGGCCGGGACGACGGGATTCGAGGGTGCGGAGGCGGCGCTACTGCCGTCGGCGTACACCGCGTTGACCGTGAACGTGTACGTCGAACCGTTCGTGAGCCCTTGGAACGTCGCCGCCGTTGCCGAACCCGGCAGCGTCAGGGGGGGCTCTTGCGGGGACGAAGCGATGTTGTAGCTGTCGACCGAGGCGCCCGCAGGCGGCGTCCAGGAGATGCTCGCCTCCTCATCACCCGCGGTCGCGACGACGACGGTCGGTGGCGGCAGGACCGCGCCGGTCGGTGTAACGGGGTTCGACGGTGCGGAAGGCGCGCTCGACCCCAACTCATTGACGGCCGTCACAGTGAGCGTGTACGTGACGCCGTTCGTGAGGCCGACGATGGTTGCGGAGCCCTGTGTCGCGTCGACGCTCACGCTGCGGTTGCCGGGCGACGCCGTGGCGTCATACGACAGGACACCACAGCAAGACGGAACCCACCTGACCGTTGCCGAGCCATCTCCCGCCGTGGCGACGACACCCGTCGGCGCGCCGGGAACCGTCGTGGGCTCGGTTGTGACGACGTTCGAGAGCTGCGCGGGCCCGTTGCCGACGGTGTTCGTCGCGTAGATGCTCAGCTGGAACTCGTCTCCGTCGGGTAGTCCGCTGATCGTGAGAGCGTGTTGGTCGCCGGGAACCGTCGTGGTTGTCGCGCCGTTGGCAATCGTGTAGCCCGTAATCGGGCTACCACCGTCGTTGGCCGGTGCGCTCCAAATCAGCGAGACTTCGCCGTCGCCGGCGGTCGCGCTGACAGAGAGAGGTTCGTCGGGGACCCCCGTTGCGATCGTGACCGTGTTCGACGCAGCCGACGGGAGCCCCGATCCGAGCGCGTTCGTCGCGGTGACTGTGAACGAGTACGTGTCGCCGCCGCCGATCAACCCGGGAAATGTCGTGCTCGTTTGGTCGCCGGCGACGGTTACGGAGGGACCGTTCGTGTTCGCGGTCACCGTGTACGCCGTGATCGGACTGCCCTCGTCGTTGGGCGCCGCCCACGAAACGACGGCTTCGCCCACTCCTGCCGTGGCGGCGACGCCGGTCGGTCGATCGGGAAATGAGGCCGGTACCGTGATCGGTTGCGACGGAGCCGACTCGATGCTCGAACCGAGAATGTTCGTCGCGTGAACCGTGAACGTGTACGAGACCGTGCCGATCAGGTCTCCGACGTGCGCCGTGGTCTGCGAGGCGGGGACCGTTACGGTCGATCCGCCCGGCGTCGCCGTCACGGTGTAGCTCAATATTGCCGAATCACCGTCCGAAGCCGGCGCGGTCCAGCTCACGTCGGCGCTCTGTATGGCCGCGGTGGCGGTGACCGCGACGGGCGGACCCGGATCCGTGGCGTCCGAATCGGTCACGTCGATCGCGGGCGGCGCGCCGGCGGAGATCAGCGCGGCCGAGTCGACGTTCGTGTCGTTGAAGACCGCGTCCTGGAGTGAGAGCGTCAGAACGGGCCACGTCCCCACTACGAGTCCCGCGGAGAACACGACACTCGACCGGTAGACCCCGTCGAGCGGTGTACCGGAAATGCGGTCGGCCGGCTCCGAGAAGCAGATCGTCGCGGCCACCTGGGTTGGTGCCGCCGGAGACCCGAATCCCAGACATCCTGACGCGAATCCCGACAAGTCGTCGGTGACGTGCATCGTCGCCGTGATGGTGAGCGGGCCGCCGGCAAGATCACCGGACGTCGGGGAAAACGTCAAGCCGACCAACGAAGGTGCGGTGACATCGGACGTTCCGCTCACGGACACATGATCCGTGAAGTGGAGTGCGATGAGGTCGGCGTTCGCATAGACCATTCCGTCGCCGTCGGAGTCCTGCAGTGTGACGGTCGTGATGTTCCAGTTGCCTGTGTGTGAGTGCTGATCCAGGGTCACGGTTGTCTGGAATACGCCGTTGGTCGATGTACCCGACACGAGGTCGGCACTCGTGAAGCACGAGCCGGGGAAGTGGTTCGCCTGCGGATCCTGCAGTGCGATGCAGCCGCGGGTAACCGGAGCGGACGCGAGAATGGAGAATTTGAACGTGAACACCGCGTTCCCGTCGGACACACTGGCCGAGGCGGGGGAGGCGGTGAGTCCACGCAAGGAGGGTGGCACGGCGGCGGCCGATGTGGCCGGTGCGCCCGCGGCGAGCGCCGAGAGGACGACGCCCAGCGTTGCCGCCAGCTTTGCCAATGCGCCCCGCATCGCTCCTCCCCCAGGAATTCTTGCAAGGAGCTCGTTCCGGCCGCAAGTGACCTCAAGGCCCGTCGGCGGCCCGTTTCACATCGGGGCCCCGGCCGGGCCGGGGGGAAGCCGACTCCTGTGTCCATGACGTGTTGCCCGCGTGTGGGTCGAGGAACTGGTCGACGAGTCCGACGCTCGGTCTTCCGATTCACCCATTTCTCGCACAGGGATTTCGACGCGGCCGAGGCCCGCTTGAATCGTTCATTCCGGCATTCGTCAGGAGCTTCGCGCCTTCGAGAATCGTCTCACGCGCGCCGGCACCGCAGTGTGTCGGTGTGGTGGTCTCGAGAATTCGCGTCCGGCCGTGAACCGTCGGTGACATTCACTCGTAAGGGACATCCAAGGTCCGCAACGTCAGGTTGATCTGCGCGCGGTCGCCGTCATGCCGCCGGCGGCGGTCGGGCAGAGACCGCAACCTCGGCGCCCGTCAGGTGCATCTCTGTGCCGGCGCCGTCAACGTCGACGGGCTCTCGTGCCACCGAAAAATCACATAGCTCGACAGGGAGTCTCAATGGTTTCGGCATCCGCCCTCGGGCGTGCCTCGACGCGCGCCACCAATCTCGACGTGACCGGGACCAACGGCGCGGACCTCAACACCTTGGCCGGAAGCGACACCGTCCGCGCGCTCTTCGCTCCGAACATCATCTCGCTGTTCGTGGACGGTGCTCCGGCGCAGTGAACGCGGATCGGGTCGGGAGATGCGCGTCATCGAACTCTGGTACAACTCACGCGGCACGACAAAGATGTTGCCGCCGCTCGACCCCGGTCTGGTCGGCATCGTGTGTCGCGTCTCGTCCGCGCCGTCACGATGCGCGGTGTCGGGTCACCGGCAACCTCGCGGCTTCTCCGGAGGGCATATGACCGACTCGACTCCCGCCATCGACCGGGATCACGCCGCGCTCCTGGTGATGGACTACCAGCCGGGGATCGTCGACATGGTGTCCGACGGAGCGGCCCTCGTCCGGCGTATGGCTGAGACGATCGCCGTGGCGCGTGCTCGCGGCGTCCGGATCGGATATGTCCGGGTTGCGTTCGACGAGGCCGATTACGACGCGATCCCGAGTGCCAACAAGTCTTTTTCGGGAATCGCCGCGGCCCGCCGGATGCCGGACGGCAGTTCGGAGTCGGCGGTCCATCCGGATCTCGCGCCCGCGCCGGGCGACATCGTGGTCCGCAAGACGCGCGTCGGCGCCTTCTCGACGACCGACCTCGACCGGCAGCTCCGCGACCGGGGTATCGACACGCTGATCCTCGCCGGGATCTCGACGAGTGGAGTCGTTCTCTCCACGGTCCGCGACGCGGCCGACCGCGATTACCGCGTGTACGTTCTCGAGGACGGCAGCGCGGATCCCGACGGCGAGGTCCACGCGCTGCTCACGAAGCGCGTGTTCCCGCGCCAGGCGTACGTCATCTCTGTCGCCGAACTGCCGAAGCTGCTTCCGGTCGAGTGACCGCGCGAAACCATCGCGGCAACGCGTACGCGCGAACATCGGAACGCGTGTATGAGCTTCGCGCGCAGGACGTGCGCGTTTGCTGCACATTCGGTCCGCCGTTCCGTAGAAATTGAACGAGACAATGTCACGCGTAGGGAACCAGCGCGGACATATCGCCCCGAGCGCAAGTGCGGCGCTGCGCGACTGTTGCAAACGTGCTGCAAATGGGCCGGTGGAAGAGAAGTATTGCCGCGCGCGCGATCGTTGCGGTGGTCACCGTTCCGGTGGTCGCCGCATGTGCAATCGCTGTGACTCCGAGCGCGGCGCATGCCGCGCTCGCGACCGCGGACTCCGGGTACCGCGTCGTCGACGGCAGTGGAACCGTCTACGACTTCGGCGCCAAGGGCGCGAACGCGAGCTTCCTGGAGCGCTCGAACGGCACCGTCGTTGGTATTGCGTCGACGCCGTCGGGTCGGGGTTATTGGCTCGTGGGGGCGGACGGTGGCGTGTTCGCGTTCGGTGATGCGGGGTATTTCGGGTCGGGCGCGGGGCGGCGGTTGAAGGATCCGGTTGTGGGGATTGCGGCGACGCCGTCGGGTCGGGGTTATTGGCTCGTGGGGGCGGACGGTGGCGTGTTCGCGTTCGGCGATGCTCGCTACCGGGGCTCGGGCGCGCGGAACCGCCTCAACGTTCCGGTCGTCGGAATGGCCGCGACGCACACGGGCGACGGCTATTGGCTCGTCGGTGCCGACGGCGGTGTCTTCGCGTACGGTGACGCTCCCTTCCAAGGGTCCGCGCTCCTGCAGAGCGCTCAGGTCGCGGTGCGCGGCACCAACGGCGTCTACCGTCACGGCACAACGGGCTACGACATCTCGTGGCCGCAATGCGGTGCTCCTTATCCCGACCCGCCGCACGATGTCACCGTCGTCGGAGTGAACGACGGGCACATGTATTCGCGCAACCCGTGCCTCGCCAGTCAGGCCGCGTGGGCGGGAAGGTCGCTGACCCTGTACGTGAACGTCGACGGCTTGCCGAACGATGCGACGAGCGGGCTCACGGGGCCGCGCGGGGCGTGCGCGCTCACCGACATCGTCTGCCGGTCGTACAACTACGGCCGGAACGGCCTGGAGTACGACCTCGCGTACGCGAAGCGCCTCGGGGTCGCTTCGTCGATGTGGTGGCTCGACGTCGAAGTCGAGCCGATCTGGCGCACGGGCGATCCGCTCTCGAACGCCAACGTGATCCAGGGCGTTCTCGACGGGCTGCGCGCCCACCGGCTCACCGCCGGCATCTATTCCACCAACTACCAGTGGGGGGCAATCACGGGCGGTGGATACAACCCGCGGACCCCGATCTGGGTCGCCGGCCCGAGCACCTTCGACGAAGCGAAGGCTTACTGCTCGCCGAGCTACGCTTTCGGCGGCGGTACGACCTGGCTCACCCAGTGGTCCACCCATTTCGACCACGCGTACGCATGCTGAGCTGACCTCGATCGAGCGGCAAGACTCGCCCGACATTTCTCCGCGGATGACTGAACCTTTCGGCGGCGCCGCGCCATAGAGAGGTAGGTGAGCGATACGCAGAGGTCGTTCGAGGAGTTCTTCGATGAGTACTACGACGAGGTCCGGCGCGCGCTCGTGGTCGCGCTCGGAGATCCCGCGCTCGCCGAAGACAGCGCGCAGGACGCCTTCGCCCGCGCGTATGCCAACTGGCGGCGGGTCTCCGCAATGGAACGGCCGGCCGGCTGGGTGTACGTCGTCGCGCTGCGCGGCGGGCGCCGGAACCGCGCGCGACGGGTCGAGTCGCCCGACCCGTCGCCCGTCCCGGACGCATTCGGTCCAGTGGAAGAGCGCGAGCGCCTCGAGCCTTTGCTGCAACGGCTCCCCGAGCGTCAGCGAATCGCGATCGTGCTCCGGTATCTCGCGGATCTCCCGCTCGCCAATGTCGCGGCCGCGATGGGATGCGCGGTCGGCACCGTGAAGTCAACGCTGCACACCGCGCTCGCAAGCCTGCGCGTCGACATGAGCGACGCCGAGCTCACGGACGAGGAGTCGTGGTCCGATGCGGCTGGATGACCTGCGCGGCGGTTTGCGAGCGGCAGCGGATCGCGCTCCGAGCGGTAAGCCCCACCCGCGCCCGAGCGTGCTCGACCGCGGTCGGCGGCTCCGGCGCCGGCGGCGGTTCGCGGAGGCCGCCGGCGCGATCGTGGTCGTTGCGGCCGTGGTCGGTGGCATCGCCTGGCTGGAATCGAGTCGGGGGCCGGGACACCACACTGTGGTCACCTCGCCCCCGACGAGTGCGGCGCCGAGCACGGCGAACACGACCGTTCCGGCGCCGGCTTCGACCGTGCCCGCGAGTGTTCCGCCGGTGACGGCGAACCACGGGGTGGTGCCGTCGACCGTCGCGGGCCCGCCGCCGAGCGACCGCACGCTGATCTCGCCGGACGCCGGTTACTCGTTCACGTCGACGCCGGTGCTCTCGGGCGATTCGTTGTTCGCGATCGAGAGCGGGCACGGCGCCGATTCGCAGGTCGTGCGGATCGATCTCTCGACGAGGGCGATCGTCAGTCGCGTCTATATGCCCGGTGCGTCCGCGTCGGCGCTCGCCGTCGCCGATGGGCGTCTCTGGGTCGGCGTCGGCTCCGGGCCGGCCGGACCGTTCGCCGCACCACCGATCCAGCACCTCGTCGGTCTGGATCCGCAAACCTTCGCGACCCGAGGCAATCTGGCGATTCCCGGCCCGGGGACCTACCGCGTCGCTGCGGCCGCCGGCTCGATCTGGGTGTTGTCCGGCGACCAGGCGATCCGTTTCGATCCGGCAACGGTGACCATCGCGGCGAGCTTCACGCTCGCGCTGCCGGTCTCGAACCCGTACCGCACCCTCGCGGTGAGCAACGACGGGACGCGCCTCTACATCGGCTGGGCGACCGCGCGCCAGGTCGAAGGTGTCACCGCGTACGACGCGAGCAATGGTCACAAGGTGAGTCAGAACGGGAGGGTCGGTGGCGGCCCGTCCAACGTCGGACCAGAGCTCGCCTTCCAAGCGAATGGCGGGCGCCTCTGGGCAACCTTCCCGACCGGCACCGAAGCCGGCGCACTGGCCTTGAACACGGCGACTCTCGCCGCGAACCCCGGCGAGGTGATCGGCGGGCCGAACTCGCTCGTGATCACGCCCGACGGCGCCGTCGTGTGGGCAGGCGGTGGTGTGCAGATCGACTGCGACAAGCCCACCGGCGTCGTGCTCGCGTCGCATACGTTCTCGGGCGGGGTAATCGGCGGGGTGGCTCCGACGGCCGCCACGGTCTACGTGCCGACCACCGACGGCATCGCGGTCGTCGCGCGCGACCCGGCCTGCGTCAGCTGACCCGCCTGACCTCCTGCACCAGCCATCCGTTGCCGTCGGGATCGGCGACCGAGAAGAAGGTTCCGTAGTCGTCGCGCGTCGGATGTGGTCCGGACCGTTGGCCGCCCTCGTCGAAGTGGAAGAAGTCGCTGACGGCGGCCCCGCGCCCGGCGAGCTCGCCCCGGGCCGCTTCGATGTCGACGACCACGAGATGCAGACCCTGGACCGATCCGGGAGCGTCGAGGTTCTTCATCAAGGCAATCGCGCACGCCGATCCCTCGGGGATCAGCTGGACGACGCGGAAGTCGTCACCCGCGCGGTGGTCGACGATGAGATCGAAGCCCATCTGATCGAGGTAGAAGGCCTTGGCGCGGTCGATGTCCGCGACCGGCACGACGATCAGCTCGAGTTTCCAGTCCATTTTCCCTCCAATCGAGCGCCGCCCGCCGCCGGCTCGGGTGACGTCAGGGCTCCGCGGCACACTTGGAGCTGCGATGAGTGCTCCATTGTGGTCGCAGCTGGACGCGGGGGTCGCGCTCACGGTCGGTTCGATCGTCGAGGTCGCCGCGATACGGAAGCTGCAGCAGCCGCGTGTGTTCGCGTTGTCGTTGCAACGGCTCGAGCCGTCCTGGGCCGGGCGGCACGCGCGCACACGGCGGCTGACGTACCTCGTCGCCGGTTTCGAGGCCGTGGTCGCGGCCGGAGTGGTCGTCTTCCGCGGGACGCCCGGGTTCGTCTTTGCGGGTGCGCTGCTCGTCGCCTGCGCGGGGTTCGTCCTCGCGCTCGTGCGCGCGATCCAGCAGAGCGTGCCGTGCGCGTGCTTCGGGCGGCTGGGCCGTACCGCCGCGGGTGGACGCGAGATCGGACGCGCGCTCGTGCTGCTCTCGGGCGCGGCTTTTCTCGTCGTCCACCGCGCGCTGGCCGCGAGCCTCTCGCACGGTGTGGGCCCGTACGCGCTGGTTGCCGCGTCGGCGATGATCGGCCTCATCGTCGTCGCGCAATGGATCGGTACGCGGTTGCGGCCCGGGGCGGAGGCGCGCGTCGCGCTGGACGTCGATCGGCCACAGCTGGCCGGCGCCCTGCGACAGATCGTCGGTATCGACAACGACCTCTACTCGAAGATGTGAACGGCGTCGCCGTCAGCGCAGCGGGAAGTAACCCGGAACCTGAGTGTGTGGAGTGTCGAGATACACCTTCGCTTCGGGCCGGCCTGCGAAGCGTCCGTGACTCCAACGCACTTCGACATGCCCCGCAACGCTGCGGTCCGAGCTGGATGCGCGCTCGCGTAC
>Ga0335085_10005341_pt1 | contig 20660 bp, 20 predicted proteins | sample Lox_Sample_45_FD_206712 | JGI IMG/M metagenome (GOLD analysis project Ga0335085, IMG submission 206712) | Soil microbial communities from Loxahatchee National Wildlife Refuge, Florida, United States - Lox_Sample_4.5 | ecosystem: Environmental > Terrestrial > Soil > Wetlands | place: USA...
TTCCGGCGCCGCGGATGGGCTCTGCAGCGTCTTCAGGCGCTCCGGCCACCGCGCGCCATCGTAGTCCTTGTTGTCGAGTCCTTTTTGATCGGCGTCTTCCAGGATGCCGATCAACTCGGTGGCCTGTCCCGTCGGTTTGCCGGCGTGGCTCCATGCCAGCCTGTAGCCGGCCAGATCGTAGAATTCTTTAACACTATCGCGACGTTCCGAGAAGTTGGGCCACTGTAGATCTACAAGGCGCCCACTCTCGACGAGGGCGCGCAGTTCTTGTTCCCCCGCAGGGCTCAGGCAAGTCTCTATACCGCGCGTACGAGTCGCGACCGTTCCATTCCTCGGCGCGTCAGAGGAGACTGTCCCGCCAGCGCATGCCGTGAATCCCAGACCGGCCGCTAGAAACAACATTAGCCGCTTTCTCATCTGTAATTTCCTTCCTCCACGCAAAATATCAGACTTCTTCTTCCAATACCGCCGACATGGATCTTGTGTCATTCTTCGCTCATTGAGCGCGCGTTTCGCCTCGCTTGGTGGATAAACCTGGACCCGTGTGCGAATTGGGATGGGGAACGGTACGGTCAAGAACCCTTGTTCCTGGTAGAGCAGACCGTGGCATGGCGCAACTGACAGCCAAATCAAGAAATAACTGGAGGAGGCCCCAATCTAAGATTGTCGCGCCATCAACCGTTTGATGTCTGACCGAGAAGAAAGATGCAGTTCTCTGCAACCCGCCATAGGACTACGTGCCGGACGGGCCAAGGTCGCCATTTCGGACCGCGTGCAGGAGTAGTCGATTGAAATTCAATAGACCATTTGGGGCAGCACGGGGAACGCTCTGGCTCATTTGCGGCAACTCAAAAGTCCGCTCTTGAAGTGGCAGAAATCGCGTTCCGCATGAGCAGGAATGAGTACTGAAAGTGGGTGCGACGCGTATCCCCTTCGTGTACCTCGCTCATGCGTTTCTGGCGATTTTCGCGCTTCCTGCCATATGTGAAATCAATAACTCGCGTGTCTATGATGAGGCTGACGCGTGATGACGCCCATGACGCCGCTGCAGCTGTCATAATGCTTTTTTTCCTGCAGAACCACCCGTTAAATCAACAGCTTGTGAGAACGAGAGTGTTTCTTCTCCGTGGCACTCGACTTGCTCTAGCACTGGATGTCCTAGCGAATCGCTGAGACACAGGGCAGTAAAAATGCTGGCACTCGCTATCCCAGTGGCCCACAGAGTGTCCTTTTTCGACAAGGGAGTGATGCGGCCTATGAGCACAAACTTGATAACCAGCGGCGAAAGCAGGACCTGGGTTAGATCGAGGACTATCGATTCGAAGGCCAAGCGAACATGGATACAATTCCTGCCCCTCGTATTTTTGATATTGATCGAACTTGGAGGAATGGTGCTCCTTTGCTATAAGTGCGAGCATCCTGCCGAGGTTTCAATCTTCCAAGAACGCTGATTACGACCATTGGCGCGATTGTTCGAGGGACGGCGCGGGGTACGAGCGTAGACCCCAGGGGGACTGTTTGTATGATCAAAGAAGCTAGCTGCGAACAGACTCTTGCACGCTCATGGGTGAAAAAAACAAAGCTAAGCTCATCCGGCATAGATCAGTGGTGCAGTTTTCATTTTCCAACTATTTTCCAATTTCGTTTTTGTCTAAACTGCTAAAATGCCGCCAGTTCAAGCGCTTTTGGATTTGCGTTTAAGGTTGCCAAGGTTCAGGTGTCGGTTCGATTCCGATAGGCCGCTCCATTTCCTCTTGTTTTCCTCAGCCTGTCAAATTTCTCCGTCAATCTCTCGCTCATTTCCCAGTAAACTCCGCTCAGTGGCGTCTCACCCATGAATCCATGCCGCATCGCCGTTGGCAGCACGCGCCGTCCCAAGCTCTTGGCCGTCGAAGAAGCCCTCGCTCTGTGCTCCGACAGTCTCGCTCCGCAAGGCCGCGTGGAAATTCAGGGTTACGAGGTCGCTAGCGGTGTGAGCCATACGCCCACCTCCCGCGCGGAATTGATGCAAGGGGCACGCCAGCGCGCCGAAGCCCTGCAATGCTTGCTCCAGCAGACCGGCACCCTCGCCGATTATTTTGTCGGCCTCGAAGGCGGCCTCGACGTCGTCTCCGAAAACGCCGCGCGCCATGTCTTCCTCGAAAGCTGGGCCTACGTGAGCGACGCCACCCATGGACACTTCGGATGTTCGGGCAGCATCGAACTCCCGGAGGTCCTCGCGGACGAAGTGCTCACTCGCGGCACCGAACTCGGCGTCGCCATCGACACCTTCGCGGGCGCCGTCGGCATCCGCGATGGCCAAGGCGCCTGGGGCGTGCTGACCGGCAACCGCATCATCCGCCAGGAATCGTTTCGACTCGCGCTCCTCACGGCGTTTGCTCCGTTCTATAATTCCAGAATGTACCGGCAGGCCGCCGCTGCGGGTTCTTGAGTTTCGGTTTACCTTCGTTCAAGGAGACGATGCGTGGACATAGTCAAGGGCAACATGGGTTGGATTGAAGTCGTTGTCGGGCCGATGTTCTCCGGCAAGAGCGAAGAGCTGATTCGCCGTCTTCGCCGCGCCGAAATCGCCCGCCAGCGCGTGCAGATCTTCAAGCCTTCCATTGACGCGCGTTACGCCGCAAACGAAATCGTCTCGCACTCCGGCCTCGAAATTGCCTCCGACAACGTCGGCAAAGCCGCCGAGATCCTCGAAAAACTCCAGCCGCGCACGGAAGTGGTCGGCATTGACGAAGCCCAGTTCCTCGGCGACGAAGTCGTGGACGTCTGCACCAAGCTGGCCAACCTCGGCAAGCGCGTCATCATCGCCGGGCTGGACACCGACTACCGCGGCCGCCCCTTCGAACCCATGCCGCGCCTGCTCGCCATCGCCGAGGAAATCACCAAGCTGCTCGCGATTTGCGTGCGCTGCGGCAATCCCGCCGTGCACACCCAACGCCTGGTCGAAAGCGAGGAACTCATCGTCGTCGGCGCCGGTGGCGCATACGAAGCCCGCTGCCGCCGCTGCTTCGAGCCCAACCCCGCCCTCGCCGCCCGCGAAGCCGCCGGCCCGCTACTCCTTCGTAACCGCGCCGCAAATGCCGGCGGCAAGTAGTCCCATCTTCCGATAATCTAACGTGTGCTCGCCGCTCGCGAGCCTCACAACTCATGCGCATCGAATCGAAAGCTCCCACTCGCGTTGATCTGGCCGGCGGCACGCTCGACATCTGGCCGCTCTACCTCTTCCATCCCGGAGCACTCACGCTCAACGCCGCCATCTCCCGTTACGCGCGCTGCACCATCGAAACGCACTCGCCCGAAGACTCGCGCATCAAGCTTGTCTCGCTCGACACCAATCGCTCCGAATCGTTTCCCTCGTTTGCCGCGCTGGTTCGCGCAAAGCGCTATCGTCTGCCCCTGCTCGCCGAAATCGTCAAATTTTTCCGCCCGGAGGGCGGCTTCACGCTCACCACGAATTCCGAAGCCCCCGCTGGCGCCGGCATTGGCGGCTCCAGCGCCATGGCCGTCGCCATCTGCGCTGCGCTCGATCGCTTCACCGGGGCAGGGAAGAGCAAGGTGGACTGGATCCACATCAGCCGCGACGCCGAGGGCATCGTCATTCGCGTCCCCACCGGCACCCAGGACCACTATCCGCCCGCGTTTGGCGGAGCCGCCGCCATCGAGCTCATCCCCGGCGGCGAACGCCGCATCGAACTCCGCGTGAATCTCGATGAACTCGAGCGCCGCCTGCTCGTCTGCTACACCGGTAAGCCTCGCCAGTCCGGCATCAACAACTGGGAAGTCTTCAAAGCACACATCGACGGCAAAAAGTCCGTGCAGAATAACATCGAACACATTTCACAAATCGCTCAGGAAATGCGCGTCGCGCTGGAACGCGCCGATTGGGATGAAACCGGACGCCTGATGCACTCCGAATGGAGCTTCCGCCGCCGCAATCTCCCCACCATCTCGACCAAAACGATTGACGCCATCATCAAGGGCTCGCGTCGAAAAGGCGCGCTGGCGGGCAAAGTTTGTGGAGCCGGCGGAGGTGGCTGCGTCGTCCTCCTGATTGAGCCGGATGCCCGCGAACGCGTTGAACGCGCTATCCTTGAAGCCGGCGGCGAACTCCTACCCATGCGCATTGACCGCCAGGGCGTCACCGTCGTTTCCCCATAATTTCCGCGGGAGCCACTACTCAACTGGCTCGCCGCATCATAAAATAACCTAGGCGCCGAGTGGGGCGTCCTGGCAGTCCCGATGTCCAACTGGCTTTCCATTTCGTTGCTGGCTCTCGCCTTTGCTGCGGCAGACGTGCCGAAGTCCACGCTCTTGCCTGCTCATCCTTCCAATTCCAATAATTTGGGAAGCACGCTGGAGGGCGAATCCATCCCCACGGTGCCCGTAATGCTCGCGGGCGATCCCGGGCAGGGCGCTGCGGATTCCAAGGCTCCTTCATCTAATAGCGCAACTCTAACGGAAACCTCCAAGCTTGCGCTGATCCGCTACGTCTCCGGCGAATTTGCCAAGGCCCGCAAGCCCATTCCCGCCGGCAAAGAAGGCTTTGTCATCTATACCGACAAGCCGTTGAATTTCGACTATCTCGATCGCGCTGTCGTCAAGCACGGCGCCGCCATCAACACCGGCGATCCCACGCAAATCACGGGTCTTACTTTCAAGGATCGCACCATTACGGTAGACATCAACGGCGGGGGCCGCCCCAAACAGCACTGGTGGGAACACATCCAGATCGGGATGGGCGGTGCAACTTCTCCGACCGCCGATTCCAGCGCTCCTCCCCCTCAGGATCAGGGCCCGCCGGGCATTCAGTCCGGTGCCGGCGGCACCCTCTATATCGAATTTCCCAAAGAGATTCCGAACTTAACCCCCGCTGATCTGAAGAAAATCCTTTCCCCATTCCTCGATTTTGGCGGCGAACATTCGGCCGCCGTCCAGTGGATTGACACGCTTCCCCCGGAAATGAAGAAAGCCATCACCGAGCGCCACGCCGTCCTCGGCATGGACCGCGATGAAGTCGTCGCCGCGATGGGAAAGCCCGACCACAAGGTCCGTGAGCGCGATGCGGAAGGCTACGATACTGAGGACTGGATTTACGGTCATCCGCCCGACAAAACCGTCTTCGTCCATTTTCGCGGAGAAAAAGTCAGCTCCATCAAACAATATCCCGACTAATTTTAACTACAAACTTCCTCCAGCTCGGATTTCCCTTCGCTGCCGCCGTTAGCTTCCGATCCGCAAAATCCCGTTGTTCAGCCACACATGCGCCGCCAGCAGTGCGATGATTCCCAGCATGATCGCGAAGTGCACCCGCCGCACCAACTTCGCTCTCTCCGGGCCCCCGAAGCGCAACCCGATTCCAAATCCAATCTGCACCACGATCAACGCCAGCGCCAACGTCGCCAGGCGCAAGCCGGTGTAACTCGTGTGCGGCAACCGGTGCGTCGCCATCGGCAGCCACGCATGAACGAACGATCCGATCGCGACCAATGCCGGTAGCCAGTAGTGCAGCTTCATTCGCCCGCGGAGCACCCGCGCGAAGCTGCGGTCCGAAGCGCTTTGAGTCCACCCCCGCGAATACGGCAACGCGATCACCAGTCCAAGCAGCACGACGCTCAACCATCCAATCAACCCGCTCGTGAAGAGAATCTCCATAAAAGGGGCGGCGCCCACGCTCTCAAAAAACGCGTCTATTCTCTCTGTTTCTCCGTAAATCGGCTATTAGAAAAGACTTGTGAACCTCTGTGACCTATGACGTTTCCTCTTCCGTTGACTTTTTCCTACACTCCACCTAGCATTTTCTGTTCTACCCGCGGCGTCTTGCGAACCTGTTGTGACGCCGCAATTTACCATCCCGCATCGGAGGAAGTATGCCAATCAAAGTAGGTATCAACGGCTTCGGCCGCATCGGGCGCAATATTGTGCGCACCGCGATTGACGACAAGGACATTCAATTCGTCGCCGTCAACGACATCACCGATGCGAAGACCCTGGCCCACCTGCTCAAGTACGATTCGGTTCTCGGCAACCTGCCCCACGCCATTACGCATACCGATGATTCCATCAGCATCAATGGCACGCCGATTAAGGTCTTCAAGGTGAAAGATCCAACCGAAATCAATTGGGCCAGCGTTGGCGCGGATATCGTCGTCGAATCCACCGGCCTCTTCACCAAGGGTCCTGAAGCGAAAAAGCACCTTCGCGCCCCCGTGAAAAAAGTCATCATCTCCGCGCCGGCGGAGGACCCGGATGCCACGTTCGTCCTCGGTGTCAACGACAAGACTTATGACCCCGCGAAGCATCACGTTGTTTCGAACGCCTCCTGCACCACCAACTGTCTCGCCCCGGTCGCCAAGGTCATCCAGGACACCTTCGGCATCCACAGCGGCACCATGACCACCATCCACTCCTACACCAACGACCAGAAGCTGCTGGACCTCCCGCACAAGGATCTCCGTCGCGCTCGTGCCGCTGCCCTGAGTATGATTCCGAGTTCCACCGGCGCGGCCAAGGCGTTGCACCTGGTGATCCCCGAACTGAAGGGCAAACTCGACGGCTACGCCATGCGCGTCCCCACGCCCAACGTCAGCGTTGTGGACCTGACCGTGTTCGTCGAAAAGCCCGCCACCAAGGATTCCGTGAACGCCGCTTTGAAGGCCGCCGCCAATGGCCCGATGAAGGGCGTTCTCGGTTACACGGAGGAAGAACTGGTCTCCGTGGACTTCCGCGGCAATCCCAACTCCTCGATTGTGGACTCGGGCTACACCAAAGTCGTCGGCGATCGCTGCGTCAAGGTCCTGGCCTGGTACGACAACGAGTGGGCTTACTCCTGCCGCTGCCGCGACCTCATCAAGCTGCTGGCCTCCAGGTTCTAAACGCTCGCGCTGCGCAACCGTGGCCCGCCTGCGAAGACGCGCCATGGTTGTGCGTGATTGCGCAAAAACGATGAGCAAATAACGGCTGGCAGATTGCAGCGAACAGGATCCGCGTTTTCGAACCCGTAGTCTGCGCCGTGCTCTTTACTTCACTGCTTGCTGTTAGCTGCTAACCGAATACTAACGAAAGAACGCATCCGACACGGACAAACATATGAGCAAACTTACGATCCAAGACCTCGACCTCCGCGGCAAGCGCGTATTCATTCGCGTGGATTTCAACGTTCCGCTCAAGGACGGCGTCGTCACCGACGACACCCGCATCCGCGAAACGCTGCCGACTCTCAAACTCGCCATCGAGAAAGGCGGACGCTTGGTCCTCGCGTCCCACCTCGGCCGGCCAAAAGGCGGACCCGACCCGAAATATTCCCTCAAGCCCGCGGCCAAAAAGCTCGAAGAACTCCTCGAGAAGCCCGTGGCGTTTGCTTCGGATTGCGTCGGTCCGGAAGCCGAAGCAAAGAGCAAAGCCCTCAAGGATGGCGAAGTTCTTCTCCTCGAAAATGTGCGCTTTCATCCCGAAGAGGAAAAGAACGGTGAGGAATTCTCAAGGCAGTTAGCCGCGCTCTGCGATGGCGTCTTCGTCTGCGACGCCTTCGGCTCCGCGCATCGCGCGCACGCCAGCGTCGTGGGTATCACCAAGTTTGTGAAGCAATCTGCTGCCGGCCTGCTGATGGAAAAAGAACTCTCGTACATCGGCAAGGCCATCAGTAACCCCACGCACCCGTTCGTGGCCATCCTCGGCGGCGCAAAGGTCAGCGACAAGATCGAGGTCGTCGAAAACCTCATGAAAATCGCCGACGCCATGCTCATCGGCGGCGGCATGGCCTACACCTTCCTGAAAGCCCAAGGTCTCGCCATCGGTAAGTCTCTCGTCGAGGAAGACAAACTCGACCTCGCTCGCAAAATTCTGGCCGATGCGAAGCTGAAGAATTTCAAGCTGTTTCTCCCGCTCGACAATATCGTCGCCCCCGAATTCAAGGCCGATGCGCCCGCAAAAGTCGTCGAAGTTGCTGGGATTCCCCCCGAGTACATGGGCCTCGACATCGGCCCCAACACCATTGCTGCCTATTCCTCTGAAATCGCCAAGGCCAAAACCATCGTCTGGAACGGCCCGATGGGCGTTTTCGAAATGCCAGCCTTCGCTAAAGGCACTCTCGCCATCGCCCAAGCCGTCGCCGCTGCCACCACCGGCGGCGCCGTTTCCATCGTCGGCGGAGGCGATTCGGTTGCGGCCATTCACCAGTCCGGCCTCGCCGGCAAGATCTCTCACATTTCCACCGGCGGCGGAGCCTCTCTGGAGTTCCTCGGTGGCCGCAAGCTTCCGGGCGTGGAGGCCCTCACCAACAAATGACCGCTCATCTTAGACGCCGCGTCATCGCCGGCAACTGGAAGATGTTCAAGAATCAGGCGGAGACTCGCACCTTCTTCTCCGCCTTCAATCCTCTCGTCGCGGGTGTCACCGATTGCGACATCGTCCTCGCCCCGCCTTTCACCAACATCCCGGCCGCCGTCGAAGCCACCAAGGGCACTCACGTAGCAATCTCTGCGCAAAACGTCTTCTGGGAAAAGGAAGGCGCGTTCACCGGCGAAATCTCCACCGGGATGCTGGTGGAGGCGGGCTGCCGCTATGCCATCATTGGCCACTCCGAACGCCGCCAGTTCTTCGGCGAAACCAACGAAACCGTCTACAAGAAGACCAAAGCCGCGCTCGCCGCCGGACTCACCCCCATTGTCTGCTTTGGCGAACTGTTGGCGGACCGCGAATCCGGCCGCACCGAGAGCATCTGCCAAACCCAGTTCCATGGCAGCGTCGGCGCGTTGACCCCCGACGAATTCTCCCGTATTCTGGTAGCCTACGAACCGGTCTGGGCAATAGGTACGGGCCGCACCGCGACCCCGGAAATTGCTGCGGCTGTTCATAAGTTCGTTCGCCACTGTGCGGCGGAGATTTTCGATGCTGCCCACGCAGCCAGCCTGCGGATTCTCTATGGCGGCAGCGTCAAGCCTGACAACATTCAGGGATTGCTGGCGCAGGTCGAGGTTGATGGCGTGTTGGTCGGTGGAGCGAGCCTGGACCCCAGGTCCTTCGCCAGTATCGTGAAGGATTGGGCCCGCTGAGACGCGGATTCTTTGGTGGTCGAAAAGTTCGGGTATTCTAGACTTTGAGGTGCTGGAAATGCCAGGTTGGATGAAGTGGGCCATCGCGCTGGCCATCGGCTTCGCGATTATCGGTGTTGGATTTCGCTTTTCCTGGGGCAATTACATTCTGACGCCCTTCTTTGTGCTCAATTGCCTCGTGCTGATTATTGTCGTGCTGCTGCAGAGCGGCAAAGCAGCCGATCTCGCCGGTGCCTTTGGCGGTGCGGGCAGCCAGACGGCCTTCGGGCCTCGTGGCGCGGCGACGGTTCTTTCGCAGGCCACCACCTGGTGCGCCGTTATGTTCATGGTCTGCGCTCTGGCCATGGTCGTGAAGGTGGATCGAGCCGTGGATCAAGGCGGTGGCGGAACGGGCACTTCGATTCTCCAGAAATTCTCGAAGTCCGCGCCAAAGACGGCACCGGCCCCCGCGCCGGTTACCCCGGCTCCCGCGGCGCCTCAGTCATCAACTCCGGCGCAGCCCGCTCCGGCGAAACCATAACGCCGTTGGGATGGCCGCCTTTTTATCCTGAGCCTTTCGAAGGACGGAGGCGGGGTACTTTTTCCGCGCCTTGCTCGTTTTCCGTGGCGCGGCTACAATAAAGATCGTCTTTACCTCTGTGCGGTCGTGGCGGAACTGGCAGACGCACCAGCTTGAGGGGCTGGCGGTAGCAATACCGTGGTGGTTCGAATCCACTCGACCGCACCAACACTTTTCTCCCCAATTATTCGCAAAGTTTGCCTGCTCCCCGGACCTTGTCACTCCGGCTTGTTCGGACCTGTTTATCTCCTTCACGGCTGCATCGCTTGCTTCGCTGCCTGTCAACGATCACCCAGTGGCGCAGGTTAACTTTTAACCTGGCACGGGTTAATTTTTTACCTTGCGGTTTTTGGAGTGCTCCGGTAACTTCCTTCCGCGTTCCGGTGCTGCCGCTAACCCGAATGTTCGCCGCGAGATACAGCGCAATCGCGCGCCGCTCATTCTTGGCAGCTGGATTGCACCGCTTGCCATCGCCCGGCGCTAAAAAGTTGTTCCCGGTCGGCTGTCAGTCCGTCGGCTCGGGTGGGGGCTCTTCCGTCAGGCTCTCGGTGTCTCGGGCGCTGCAGCAATTCAAATCTATTCCGTCGCCTGCGCCACCAGTTGGGAGCAGGCCAAAAGGAGCAACGAATGGCCACGAAAGGTACGAAGAAGCCCGCGAAGCTTGCCGCACTTGGCAAGACCCCGAAGCCGACAAAAGTAGTCTCCAAGAAAGATATGTTCCTCAAATTCAAGTAGCCCTCGGCGGTTTGGACCGTGGGGTTCACGTTTTGTCGCGAGGCCGGTTCCGCCACCATGCCGGCCTCGCTTTTTTTCTGGGTGGCCACGGTTTTCGTTATGAAAATCTCCGCTCCACATTCCTGTTTTCATTTGGAGCTCCGCAAATCGCGAATTGATAGGCGGGGTCTGTTCGCCATGGAAACTATCCCCGCGCGCTACAAGGTCGTTGAGTATGCAGGCGAAAAGATTCGCATGAGCGAGGCCCGCCGCCGTTTCTGGAAAATCTTCCACCGCAAGGGACCCAAGCGCATGTATCTCGCGAAGCTCTCTTCCCGATGGGTAATTGACGGCGCGGTCGGCGGCAGCGGCGCGGAACTCATCAACCACTCCTGCGCGCCCAACTTGTTTGTCAAGCGCGAGCGCGGGAAAATAAACTTTTACAGCAGGCGCCGCATCTGCCGGAACGAAGAACTCACCGCGGATTACCAGTACGCCGCGAACGCTGTGCAGGTCATGTGCCGCTGTGGCGCGGCAAACTGCCGCGGAACGATCAATGTGAAGAAATAGGCTCTCTGTCGCTGCGGACTGGCACCCCGAATTGCATTTCTCGACCCTTCATGTTAATAAGATATTAACGGGGTCTTTTAATGCCTACTGAGCGGTCCCTGACCGAAAGCGAAAGGCTTTTTCAGCTTGTCGCCAACACTGCCCCGGTGATGATCTGGATGTCCGGTGTAGATAAGCTCTGCAACTATTTCAATCAGCCTTGGCTCGAGTTCACCGGCCGTTCGCTCGAAGCTGAACTCGGCAATGGCTGGTCGGAGGGAGTGCATCCCGACGATCTCCAACAGTGTCTCGAGACCTACACTCGGGAATTCGATCGCCGCGTCCCCTTCCGCATGACCTACCGTCTACGCCGTCACGATGACGAGTACCGCTGGATCCTGGATCAGGGCGTCCCTCGATTCGACTGGAACGGTGAGTTCGCCGGCTTCATCGGTTCCTGCATTGACGTCACCGAACAAAAACATGCCGAGGATGCTTTGACCTGGATGAATCAGCGCTTGCTGGAAGTTCAGGAAGAGGAACGTTCTTGGCTGGCGCGCGAACTTCATGACGACATCAACCAGCGCATCGGTCTTCTGGCCCTGAATCTCGAAAGCCTGAAAAACGATCTGGCGCCGGAGCAGACCGTTCTTCGGCAGCGCATTGCGGAAGAGGGTGAGCGTGTTTCCCGCCTCGCCACCGATATCCAGGGCCTCTCGCATCGCCTGCACTCTTCCAAGCTCAGGTTGCTGGGCCTGGAGGCTGCCGCACATGGTTTCTGCAGGGAGCTCCAAGCACGGGAGAACGTCCAGATTGACGTCCGCTCCGAGCAGTTTCCAGAAAAATTGCCCGAAGATGTCGCTCTCTGTCTTTTCCGTGTTTTACAAGAGGCGCTTCAGAACGCGGTGCGCCACAGCCGTTCCAAGAAATTCCAGGTAGCGCTCGTCGGTTCCTCCACGGAGATCAAGCTCACAGTGCGGGATTGGGGTGCGGGCTTCCGTTTCGACGACACCTCTACGGACCGCGGCCTCGGACTCACCAGCATGCATGAGCGGCTCAAACTCGTCGGAGGCCGCCTGTCGATCGAATCCACCGTAGGTGTCGGCACGACGGTCGGCGCCACCGTCCCGCTTCGGCACGAGCCGGATTCTCGGCACGCGCAGCGAAATCCCGCGGAAAATTCCGCGTGGATTTCCCGTTAACTCCGGCACGCTCTTCTCCCTCCGCTTTTCCTCTCTTTGGAGGCCGCGTCTTCTGGCATGCGGCTTAGGCCTCCCGCCCCTGTTATTATTCAGAAATGTCTCTTCTACTCTCCGAAGTCGAAGCCCGCGTCCTGGGCGCACTCATCGAAAAAGAAAGCACCACTCCGGAGTACTATCCCCTGTCGCTGAACGCCCTTCTCGACGCCTGCAACCAGAGATCCAATCGCGAGCCCGTCATGACTCTCGACGAGGACGCTGTCCGCAAAGCCCTGCGTACACTCACCGATCAAGCTCTCGTTCGCTCGGCCAGCGGCGATTCGCGCGTCCCAAAATTCGAGCATCGCCTCAACGAACTCTACAATTTCCATCGCCACGAAATTGCCGTGCTCTGCGTCCTGCTCCTCCGTGGGCCGCAAACCCCCGGCGAACTCCGCACACGCACCGAACGAATGTATTCCTTCGAGGATCTTGACGCGGTCCACTCCGCTCTCAACCTCCTGATGCGCCGCGAGCCGCCACTCGCCAAAGTTCTCTCGCGTCAGCCCGGCACCAAGGAATCGCGCTACATGCATTTGCTCTCCGGTGACGTGGCCCCGGCGTTCCATCCGGACTCCGAGGATTCGAAAGAGGTATCCCACGCGTCCGTTGATTCGCCCGGCGTCCAGCGCATCGCTCACTTGGAATCCGAAATTGCCGAATTGCGAAGGGAACTCGACTCACTTCGCGAGCAATTCGCCGCCTTCCAGAAACAGTTTCAGTGATTCCGTGCCGTCACACCGCCCGAAATACTCCGTGCACCACCGCGGACATCCCGCTATGCTTCGTTCCTTCTTCCATGTACTGCGTTACTTCCTCAAGCTCCAGCACTTCCGCCGGCGCAAAATCCTCCCGCAGCAACTCCGCCGTATAAAGAAGATTCGCATCCTTGGGCCCGCCGGTACGAAACTCCAGTTGCCCCCGCGAGAACGCTTCAAAAATCAGCAGGCCTCCCGGCTTCAACGCCCGCGCCATCGCGCCATGGACTTTTGCGCGCTCCTCCGGCGGCAGGTGCAGAAAAATGGCCACCACTCCGTCAAACTCGCCCACCGGCCAGTTCCACTTCGCCAGATCGGCCTGCTCAATCTTCATCGTCAGGCCCGCCGCCTTCGCCGCTTTCTGCGACCGTTCCACGCCCACAGGCGACAGATCCACCGTGTGCACGTCAAATCCTTGCCGGGCCAGCCATTGCCCGTTGCGTCCATACCCATCCGCCGGTACCAACACTTTCCCTCCCGCCTTCAGCCGCGCGGCCTGCTTTTCCACGTATCCATTTGGCTTCGTGCCGTAGACCGGCTCTTGTTCACGGAACCTTTCGTCCCACACGGCTTGCGGATTCCCCCATTTATCCATTGTCACGAGTCGTGTCCTTTCGTCGGCGTCGTTCTCGATTTTAGCCCACCGTCGGCGCTTTTCGCCTGCGCCTCCGTTTCTTGCAATTTCCCCCACAGGCGGTAAGATACCGTTTCAAGCTCTGTACTCCGCCCGCAGCGGAACTTCAACCAGAATGGTCACTTACGACGACGGTTCACCGCGCTCCGCCCGCCCATCCCTGCTGGGTCGTTACGTTTTCTCCACCTGCCACAAGACCATAGGCTTGCAATATCTTTGGCTGGCCCTCGCCAGCGTTCTGGTCGGCATGGTGCTTTCCACCTTGTTGCGCTTGCAGGCCTCCTGGCCGGATACCGCGATACCCTTTCTTTCCAGCATCCAGAACACTCCCGAACACTACGCCGCCATCCGTCTTCTCCACGGCTCCCTGATGGTCTTTTTCGTCCTCACCGCCGCGCCCCAGCTTGGTTTCGGCAATTATCTTCTGCCCCTGCAGATCGGCGCTTCCGAAATGGCCTTTCCCGTTCTCAACAGGCTCTCCTTCTGGCTGACCGTTGCCTCGCTCACCGGCATGACCGCGTCGGTCTTTTATCCGCCGGAATCGGGCATTAATCTCTGGCTCGCCAGCGCCGCGCTCTTTTCGTTGGCCGCCCTGCTCAGTGCGCTCAACTTCGCCGTCACCACGATTGATCTGCGCGTCGAGGGCATGACCCTCCCGCGCCTGCCCATCACGGTTTGGGCTTGGTTTCTGAATGCCATCCTCAGCATGCTCATCTTCAGCATCCTCCTGGCGGGCTGCGCCGCTTTGCTTTCGGATCGCTTGCTGGGCGCGCAGTTTTTTTCCGTCGGCACGTTTCTCGCCTCGCAACCTGAAAATCTCGTTCGCCAGGGAAGTATTCCCGTGCTTTGGCAAAGGCTGTTCTGGTATTTCGCGCAAGCCGAAGTTTACGTTGCGATGTTGCCGTGCTTCGGTATTGTCACGCATCTGATCGCCATGTTTTCGCGCAAGCCCGTGTGGAAAGAACGCCTCGTTGTCCTCGCCCTCTGCGGCGTGGGTCTCATGGGTTTCTGCGTCTGGGGCTATCACATGTTTGCCACCGGAATGGATCCTTACGCGCCGCTGGTCTTTGCCATTCTTGCTTCTTCGCTGGGAGTTCCCGCGGCTTTCTTGCTCGCAAGCTGGCTCGGCACGCTCTGGAACGCTCGCGTGCAACTTTCCTGCGCCCTGCTTTTCTCCCTCGGTTTCGTCTCCTTGTTCATGGCCGGTGGCCTCTCTGGCATTTTCCTCGCTCGCCATGATTTACGGAATGCCGCCGTCAGCGAGGATTTCGTCACCGGTCACTTCCATCTCGTGATGGGCGTGGCCGCCACGTTCGCCATCCTCGCCGCGCTGTTCTTCTGGTTCCCCAAACTTTTTGGTGTCCGTCTCAACGAGCCACTGGGCAAGATTCATTTCTGGGTGACCTTTGTCGGGGTCTACATGATCTTCATGCCCATGCATTGGTTGGGACTCCTTACCCAGTCCCACCTCTTGTCGGAGGCTTCGCGCGCAGGTCTCGCTTCCGCCGGTGCCTCGATTCGCACCCTGGTCACCGTGGCCACCATCTGCACCGTCTCCGCGCAACTCCTCTTCGTTATCAATTTTCTTCAGGCGCTCCTTCGCCGCAAATCGTCCGAAGCAGGCAATCCCTGGCGCGCGACCACATTGGAATGGAGCGTTCCCTCTCCCGTACCCCCCGCTGCTTTCGGAACACGCAAGCTCGCCGTTTACCGCGGTGCCTATGAGTTCCGTGGCGGCGATGCGACGGATTTTGTTCCCCAACATCTCGCGCCGGAGTTTCTGTCGCAGTAGTTACACCGAATGAAAGAGGGCTACATGCCGGGCACCACCACCCAAGACATCGAACTCATCATCGAAAAGAAACCCGGCAACGGCGGTGGTGGAAATCCGCCTCCGGTCAACGGCGGCGGTGGTGGCGATGACGGCAAACGCTCCCCGCGCCCCGGCAAGCCGTCTCCCAAGCGCTATTACACCGGTATGGCTCTGGGCATCGTTTCTATCCTTATGTTTTTCATGGCGCTGGCCAGCGCGTTTCTCGTCCGCCGCGGCACCGGGAACTGGATTCCCGTGCGCATTCCCGCGCTCATGTGGATCAACACCGGCGTTCTCCTTGCCAGCAGCGCGACCCTGGAGATGGCTCGCCATCGCTTGGCCAAGGGCGTGCTCGACGCTTACCGCAAACTTTGGCTGGTCACCACCGCCCTCGGCGTGTTGTTCCTTGTCGGGCAGGTCGTTGCTTGGCGCATGCTCGTGGACCAGGGAATTTATCTGGCCACCAATCCTGCCAGCAGCTTCTTCTACATCTTCACCGGAGCGCACGCCATCCATCTTCTCGGCGGCGTCGCCGCGTTGATCTACGTCGCTCGCCGGAACTTCAGTCAGGCCCAGATTACCCGCACCGTCGCCGCGGAGGTTACTTCCTTCTACTGGCACTTCATGGATGGCCTGTGGCTCTTTCTTCTCGTGCTGCTCTATCTAGGGAAGTAATCCGTGCCGGATGTCGGATTTCCCGATACCAACATTGCCAGCATCACGTTTGGAATCGTCACAACGCAGGTCGGCCAGGAACCTTCCCGCATACTGCGGTTCTCGCTCCGTGTTGACTGCTAGCCAGTCTCTGCCAACAAAAAATCGGGAGGCCATTTGGCCTCCCGATTTTGTTATTTTCGGCCTTCCCTCGCCGCTCAAATCTCCCTGGATTATCTCAGCCGTGCAGGCGGGTCGGCACCTGGGGGTAACTCCCGGACTCGTTCGGGATCAAAAACGTTCGCTTCCACTTTGGTCGGAGCAGCGTGTGGTATCCCCACGCCGTCGTTCCATGCCAGATGATCTTTGCCGCACGCGGGGCAGTACCCCTTGCCGGTATCTTCATCGCGCAAGCTCGCCAGCGTGTAACACCCGCAAACACAGTCGCAGTACCCCGTCGTCGATGCCGTTCGTATGGGAACCAATGCCATGGTGTTCTCCGCCAAAGATAGCATGCGCGGAGCCACGACGAAAGAACGCTTGCTGCTCGATCGCTTTTAGTTGCTCAGGTTTTTCAGGTGCGCTAGGCGAAAGGGAGATCCCAGGTTTTCCCGTAGCTCGGCCCAATGCTGGTCCGGAACGGAGAGAAACACTTCCACAATCTTTGGATCGAATTGCGTCCCCGCGCATCGCCGGATCTCTTGCTTCGCGTGGGAAAGCGGCAACGCTTTCCGGTACGGCCGGTCGCTGATCATCGCGTCCATGGCGTCCGCGATCGAAAAGATTCGCGCACCCAGCGGGATTTGTTCTCCGCGCAAACCACGGGGATACCCCGTGCCGTCGAAAAATTCCTGGTGTGCCAGCACGATTTCCGCCGCGTCCCGCAGGAACGGAATCTTGGTCAACATGCTGTACCCGATTTCGCAGTGCGTGCGCATGATGGTCTTTTCGTCGTTATCCAACGGACCCGGCTTCCTCAGGATGGAATCCGGAACGGCCATCTTTCCGATATCGTGAAGAAACGCCGCGCGCGCAAGAATCGGCAAAAAGCCCATCGGCACCGGCACCGCCTTGGCGATCGAGATCGTGAACGCTGTCACGCGCTGGCAATGCCCTTCCGTTTCCGCGTCTTTCAGGTCCAGTGCGCTGCCCAGCGCTTCCAGCGTGTCGTCGTAGGATTGCTCGAGCTGAGTTAGGGCCACAGTAAGCTGCTGCGTCCGCTCGTCTACCTGCTGCTGCAGATTCAGCTGATAGTGCTTGTTCTCCAGTATTAGCCGCCGGTGTTGCAGCGCCCGGCCTACCCCCAGGAACAGTTGGTCCTTCTCGAATGGCTTCAAAATGTAATCGTAGGCCCCGCGCCGGATCGCTTCCAACGCCGTGGAAATGTCATGAATGGCGGTTACCATGATTACCGGGACCTCCGGGTCATGAGTCCGCAGCCAGTCCAGCAGCTTGATCCCGTCCATCTCCGGCATGATCATGTCGCTCAAAACCAGGTCCGGTGCCTGCCGTTTCACGCACTCCTGCGCCGCCCGACCGTTGCTCACCGCCATGCAACTATAGCCACGGGATTCCAGCATTGTCGAAACCACTTCGCGTATCGCTTCTTCGTCGTCAACCACCAGGATGTGTTCTGCGTCCACTTTGGGTTTCTCCCAAACAGCATTATACGGGACAGCACAACACCTTTTGGGTACCCTTGCCCAGTCAGAAAATAGCGTGTTAGCGTCAATTCAGCGCGGTGTCGTTGGTCGGCTCGTCGATCTCTCGGCGGCACCCCCCTACTTTCAACCCGTTTTTCTCCCCCGGAGGGGCCGTCGTGATCGCTACACAAGGCATCCAAGGGATCGCTTTCTTCGAAGCGACGGCGTGCCTCACCCTCCTGGTCCTTTTTGTTCATTTGAAGCGCGATAACCCCGGCACTTTCTACCAGCTTTGGCTGTTTGGCTGGATCTCCCTCACCGTCGCGTCGTTCAGCGAATTGGGCTACTTTTTCGGTTTCGCATACCCGCTTCTCGTCATGGCCACCGTCGCTGGCACCGTGGCTCTCGTCCTCTTTCTGGCCTCCATCCTCCAATTCACGCTCGGTCAGAACCGCTTTTTCTGGCCCATGATCTGGCTTTGCACCCTCTCCGCCGTTACGGTCACTTACTACACCACCCAGGCCCGTTCCCGCGGATTTTCCCGCTGGGAAATCCCCATCCTTCAGAGCATCCTCTGTCTTGCTGCTGGCTGGCTGCTCTGGCGCGCGGCCGATTCCATCCGCGGACATGGCACCAAGCTCCTTGCTGGCTCGTTCACCCTGCTCGCGCTGAACAATGTCGATCGCCCCCAGTGGACGCACGGCGAACTTCACCTCCTGCGTTTTGCCTTCGATCATTTTCTCAACGCCAGTCTCGGCATCGGCATGATCGTCCTGTTGCTGGAGGCCGCCCGTACGCGCTCCATGGAAATCAGCGAGAAAATGCGGCAGTTCACCCTGCTCACCGCCTCCAGCAGCCAATCGGTCGCTTTGCCCGTGCTCCTTCAGAAAGTTCTGAACCAGCTCACCGGAAGTCTCGGCGTAACCCACGGCATCATTCGCCTCAAAGAAGGCGATGGTGAAGCCGCGGAATACTTCTGCCGCGCGGCTGTCGGTTATTCGGAGTCCTATCTGAAGCAAATGGAACGTCTCGCTTCTTCCTCTCCTTGGCTCCAAGGAGTCATTCAGGAACCCTATCGTCTGTCGCGTTTCGAGGAGGAAAAGGATCCGAAAGTACGTCGCGTAATGGCCGAGGCTGGCATCACTCAGCTGGTTAGCCTCCCTCTGCGTGGCAAAAAAGGCGTCGTCGGCCTGCTGAACATCGGCGCTCTTCCAGGAAAGCGCTTCCACGAAGATGAGCTAGCCTATCTCGCCAACGTCGCCAGCTTCCTAGGCACCACCGTCGAAAATGTGAATCTCTTCGAGCAGATCAAGACCGTGCAGCAGCAGTGGGTCTACACCTTCGATTCCATCGGCGATCCAATCCTCGTCCACGACAACGAAGGACGCGTAATGCGCGGCAACCTGCGCTTGGCCAATATTCTCGGCAAGGAGATCAGCGCGGTAGTGGGCCGCTCGGTCAGCGACCTCCTGACGCCACGAGCCGGCTCGTTCAAAATCTGCCCCTATTGCGAGGGTTTTTCCGGCGACGCCGATTCCCCCGATCCCTGGCTGCAGGGGTATTTCCTCGCTTCCAATTCCGTGTTTTCCGATCCCGCCGGCCGCCAGCTCGGCACCATCCACGTCTTGAAGGACATCACCGAGCGCAAGCGCGCCGAGGAAAAATACCGGAATCTTGTTGCCAGCGTTCAGGAAGGCGTTTTCATCTCCACCCTTCACGGCCGTTTCCTTGATTTTAACGACGCCCTCATGCGTATCGTCGGCTACGAGAATCGCGACGAGCTCATGCAGACCGACATCGCCCAGTCCCTCTATGTCAATCCCCAGGATCGCGAGCGTCTCAAGAAGCTCCTCCAGGAACACAGTTCCGTCAACGACTTCGAATTTGAAATCCGTCGCAAGGACGGCGAGGTTCGCACCGTCAGCGAATCCTCCACCGCCATTCGCGATTCCGCCGGCGCTGTCACCGCCTATCAGGGTTTCTTGCTCGATGTCACCGAGCGCCGCCGCGCCGAACAAGAAATCCGCCGCCGCAATCGCGAACTCCTCGTCCTCAACTCCATCGCCGAAACCCTTGTCTCTTCGCTGGACCTCCAGGATTCGCTGCAGCGCACGCTCCGCCAGATTCTGGAGCTCTTTTCGCTGGATGCCGCCTCCCTTTATCTATTCGAACCCGATGGCCTGTCCTTGCGTCGTGTGGCCGCGGTCGGCCACCGCTCCGAATTCGCGAAGCGCTTTCCGCTCATCGCCGTCCCTCCGGATCTCATTCAGCAGATTCGCGCGGTGCGCGCTCCGTTTCTTTCCGCGCAGGGGCTTCCCCTCCCGGCCTTGATCTCGGATCTCAAGAAAAAGGAACAGATCGAATCCGCTTACATCGTTACGCTTTGGTCCAAGGATAAAATCGTCGGTGGCCTGGTCGTCGGCAGTCGTTTGCCTCGCGAATTTTCCGCCGCCGATGTCAGCCTTCTGATCGCCGTCGGCAGTCAGGTTGCCGGCGCTGTCGAGCGCAACCAGCTTTATGAAGAAACCCGCCAGGCCTACGAGAATCTCCGTCGCACCCAGGAACAGTTGCTCCATAGCGAAAAGCTCGCCGCCGTCGGCCAGTTGATTTCCGGCGTTGCCCACGAGCTGAACAATCCGCTCACGGCCATTCTTGGCTATAGCCAACTGCTCGAATCCAGCGGCCAGGTTGGTCCCCTGGCTCTCAGCTATTCGGAAAAAATGTACAAGCAGGCCCAGCGCACCCACCGCATCGTCCAGAATCTCCTCAGCTTCGCGCGTCAGCATAAGCCGGAGCGGATTCCTGTGCTCGTCAACGCGGTGATCGAAGACACTCTTGCCCTCCGCGATTACGATCTGCGGATGAATCAGGTGCGCATCAATCTTGAGCTGGCTCAGGATTTGCCGACGATCCTGGCCGACCCCCACCAGTTGCAGCAGGTCTTCTTGAATCTCATCAACAATGCGCTGGATGCCATCCTGGAGCATGCGCAGCAGGGCGAGTTTTGGGTCACTTCAGGTGTGGACGAAAGGACCCTCTTTGTAGAGC
>Ga0335085_10005342_pt1 | contig 20660 bp, 20 predicted proteins | sample Lox_Sample_45_FD_206712 | JGI IMG/M metagenome (GOLD analysis project Ga0335085, IMG submission 206712) | Soil microbial communities from Loxahatchee National Wildlife Refuge, Florida, United States - Lox_Sample_4.5 | ecosystem: Environmental > Terrestrial > Soil > Wetlands | place: USA...
TACTTCCAATGGTATCGACCCAGGAGGCAACATCAGGAAGGTGGAGCAAGGCAATTCGAGCATCAATAGGTTGAACTTATGGGTTCCGGCGATTCGACGGCACTGATCTACGGAAATATACGCCACCCTTTACCTGGAGGTCATTTGTCATCCTCCCACGAATGCACAGAGCTCAAGCAGGCCGAAGAGGTATGCCAGCAGAGGGCGGGAATCTTCGGTCTGCTGGTCGACGCCGTGAAGGACTATGCCATTATTATGTTGGGCCCCGACGGGCTGGTGACGAGTTGGAATCCAGGTGCGGAGCGGATCAAGGGTTACGTGGCCGAAGAAATCATGGGCCAGCATATTTCCTGCTTCTATACCGATGAAGATATCGAACTCGGCAAGCCTGAGAAAGATTTGACTATCGCGGCAACCCAAGGCCGACTTGAGGACGAAGGCTGGCGCGTGCGGAAGGATGGGTCCCGGTTCTGGGCTAATGTGATAATCATAGCCCTGAGAGACGCCGCAGGCGGGTTACGCGGCTTTGCCAAAGTCACGCGAGACCTCACTGAGCACCGGCGGGCGGAAGAGTCTCTGCTGTCTGAAATTACGAAGGTGATCGTCTCGGATCTCGACATCCGCAGGCTCCTTTCCGCGATTTCCGCCAGCATACGTCGGATCATGCCCCATGACTATGCCAGTCTTGAGCTTTACGACGAGAAGAGCGGAGAGTTGCGACGGCAGAGCCTCGACGATCCCTACACAGAGGAACTGATACCTGCAGGCATGCATCTGCCGGTGGAGGGCTCATCGTCCGGATGGGCATTCACCAACCGTGAACCGTTGGTGCGGAACCGGTTGGAGCTCGATGACTATGTTCCTGAGGTCAGACGACGTTTGACCGGACTAGGCTTGAAATCAACGTGCTGGTTGCCGCTGATCTCCCGCGACCATGTGCTCGGGACATTGAGTGTCGGCGTCCGCCGCGAGAATGCTTTTACCGAGAGAGACGTTCATCTCTTGAAAGAGGTGGCAAACCAGATCGCCATTGCCATCGATAACGCGCTGACAGTTCGGAACATCACGGAACTGAAGGACAGACTGGCGGAAGAGAAGCTCTATTTCGAAGAGGAACTCCAGACCGCATACAACTTTGAGGAGATTATCGGTGAGAATCCGGGCTTGAAGCGCGTCTTGAAGCAGGCCGAAACGGTAGCCCCCACGGACGCGACAGTACTGATCCTGGGGGAAACCGGAACGGGAAAGGAGCTGGTCGCGCGCGCCATCCACAACATGAGCGCCCGCCGCGAGCGCACGTTTGTGAAGCTGAATTGTGCGGCCATCCCCACCGGCCTGCTGGAAAGCGAACTATTCGGCCACGAAAAAGGTGCCTTCACCGGCGCCATCGCGCAGAAAATCGGCCGCGCGGAATTAGCTCATCAGGGAACCTTGTTCCTTGACGAAGTTGGAGACATCCCACTGGAACTCCAACCCAAGCTCCTCCGGGTTTTGCAGGAGAAGGAATTCGAAAGATTGGGGAGCACGCGGACGATCTCCGTTGATACGCGCTTGATTGCAGCCACCAACCGGGACCTTGGCCAAATGGTGTCTGAGCAGCGGTTTCGAAGTGACCTATACTACCGGCTGAACGTCTTTCCCATCGTCCTGCCACCCTTGCGAGAGCGCCCCGAGGATATTCCCACCTTGGCGAGTTACTTTGTTCAGAAATACGCCCCGCGGATGAATAGACGAATTCAGACCATTCCCGCCGAAACAATGGAGGCCCTGACACGCTGGCGTTGGCCAGGAAACATTCGCGAATTGGAGAACTTTATTGAAAGAGCTGTGATACTTTCCAGAGGGCCGATCCTCCATGCTCCTTTGGGCGAGCTAAAGGCCCCAAGAGAAGAGGTTAAGACGACGCGCGAAACCTCTCTGGAGGCGGCAGAACGGGAGCACATTATCCGTGTGCTTCGGGAGGCGGGAGGGGTCATTGGTGGTCCTCGTGGCGCCGCCGCCCGTCTCGGAGTCAAGAGAACTACTTTGAACGGCATGATGCGTCGCCTGGGCATATTGCGAAAGGATCTGTAACCGCGCCCGGCGCCCAGGTCCGCTACGGTTCCCTGCCGAAAATCGAAACTCGAAATGCGAAACTCGCCACCATACCTCAAAAGGATCAGTGTTCGCTGCAATGCGGAACCGCATGCCTCGCGACGATTTGCGACCGTATATGACCACAAACCCTGGTTTCGTGACCGAATGAGGTCACCCCGCGCCTTCATATTTCCATCAAGCGAAATCCATAGCTGCCCAAACTCAATGCAGGCAAGGGGTTTCGGGCATTCCCACAACTCGAGTGATCTGGCAGCAAGAGTGCAATTACCTTTATGGAACGGGAGGGTCGGTCATGAGTCGTGGCGCTCCTCAATGGAGTTGTTCAATTGCCCATGGACAACGTTCCCCCAGTCCTCTATGCGCACGCTTATGGGCGGATGAATCGGCTGTAATCCGACACCGCCGGACTGGCTGACAAAAGGAGAGAATCAAATGAAAAACGACGTGGATTTGCAAAGAGATGTTTTCGACGAACTTAAGTGGGAACCGGCTGTCCACTCGACGGACATCGGTGTCATTGTCAAGGATGGTGTAGTGACACTCGAAGGCGTAGTGGATAGCTATCCGGAGAAGTGGGCCGCAGAGCGTGCCGCCAAGCGCGTCTCTGGTGTGAAGGCGTTGGCACTCGAACTGGAAGTCAAGCTTCCCGGCTTCGGTAAGCAGTCCGATGCAGACATCGCCGAAGCCGCGGAGAACGCTTTGAAGTGGGATGTCTTAGTACCCCAGGATCGAATTAAGGTGACGGTGGAGAAAGGCTTCCTGACTCTGGAAGGCCAGGTTGACTGGGAATTCCAGAGGTCGGCCGCCAAGCGGGCAGTGCAGTACCTGACGGGTGTAAACGGAGTAGCCAACGCGATCACCGTTAAGCCGAAGGTGGCGCCAACCGACGTCAAGGCACAGATCGAAGCCGCGCTCAAGCGCAACGCAATATTGGACGCGCAGCAGATCAAGGTGCAGGCCAACGGGGGTAAGGTGACCTTGCGCGGGAACGTGCGCTCCTGGGCGGAAAGGGACGAGGCGGAGGCTGCTGCCTGGGCGGCCCCAGGGGTAAATGAAGTGACGGATTTCATCGCGGTCACATATTGAGGGTCATCAAGGGCTGATCGAGGGGAGGGCGGGGACGGCGCGAACGATCCCCAAGGCCGTCGAATCTGTGCCGGGCGTGCCCAGTGCTCGGTGTTGATGGTGCGGACCCCGCCGAGCCCTTGAGAGGTATTCAACGCAAGAGACAGACCCGCCCTCTGAGCCCGCAATTCGAAGCTGGTCTTCGGTGGATCGCCCGATCGCGCTGACCGGCATATCAGGATGTCGCCATACCGAGAGATTCAAGAATCCAATATGGGCTTTCACGAACCTCGCGAATTCGCGAAGAACGTAAGCCTCTCTGATGCGCCAACCCGTGTGTTTTGAAAGGCATACCATCGGCGTTCGGATTGCTTTACCTATCATCGGGACGATCGTCTTGATGCCATCGTCAATGGCGATCGAACGTAGAAACGAAATATGGCAGATCCATTACTTTCGGTTCGAAATCTCGGAGTTGCTTTCGGGAATCGTGTTGTTCTTCGGCAGTTGAGTTTCGAAGTGCATTCGGGGGACTGTCTTGCGATCATTGGACCGAATGGGGCTGGAAAGACCGTATTGCTCAAGGCCCTGCAGCACCTGATCCCGCACCAGGGAGAAATCCATTGGAGCCAGGAGGCGCGCCTTGGGTATGTTCCCCAGAGTGTCGCAGCGGACCGGCAGCTTCCCCTAAAAGTCAGGGAATTATTGGCAGCGAAGGCTGGAGTATTACATCTTTCGGATCAGGAGATACTCCAGGTTTCTTCCGAATTGAATCTCTCGCCGGAATTCCTAAGCGCAGGATTAGGGACACTCTCGGGCGGGCAGTTTCAGAAAGTTTTAATTGCCTTTGCACTGCTTGGGCGTCCCAACATGCTCCTTTTCGACGAACCGACGGCGAGCCTCGACGAACTCACGGAAGAACGTATCTATGAATTGGTTCACCAGTTGCACAGTCAGAACGGAATAACCGTAATCCTGGTATCGCACGACCTGAGCGTTGTATATCGCTACGCTAGCCGGGTTTTGTGCTTGAGCAAGGGCAAGGTTTGTGTGGGAGCGCCAAAAGAAATCCTGACACCGGAGATGCTCGGGGCACTATATGGGGCTCCGCCCAAATACTACGGCCACATTCAGGAACATTGAATGAATGGTTGGCTTTGGCTCGCGGGCAGAACAGAGAGCACCCAGCATGGACATGGGGCACACTTACGCGGTATTGCTTGCCGGGCTTTTTGCCATCGCGGCTGGGCTGGTGGGATCAGTTGCCTTGATGAAGCGCATGGTGCTCGCCAGTGACGTCATCTCGCACCTGGCGCTTCCCGGACTCGGGATAGCTTTTCTTTTCAAGATCAACCCGCTGGTTGGCGGGGGAGCGACTCTATTCCTGGGGACGCTCCTCGTTTGGCAACTCCAGAAGAAGACGGGACTGGCGACAGACGCTTCGATCGGCGTCGTATTCGCCGCATGTCTCGGAATCGGCGCGCTCGTCACCCCGCAGGATGATCTACTGGATGCCCTCTTTGGCAATTTGCAGACGCTGTCACTGTTCGGTTTCCTTCTTGGGGTGGCAGCCGTCATTCTGGTTGTCGCCTTCCTGGTTGGCATGAGGGATCGATTGATCCTGGATCTTTTCTCTCCCGAGTTGGCGGCTGCAACCGGAGTGAACGTTGCGCGCCTGGACCTCGGGTTCCTGCTCGTGTTCAGCCTCACAGTGCTGGTCGGCCTGCGTTTTATGGGAGCATTACTCTCAAGTGCTTTGATCATCATTCCCGCCGCAACGGCGCGCCAGCTTACGGGCAGAATGGCCCCATTTGTGGTTCTTGCATCTGCGGCAAGCCTGGTCTCGGTCGCGACAGGGTTTCTAGTCAGTACCCTGATTTTCGAGACGTCGATGGTGGGCCCGACTATTGTGATCGTATCCGTGGTCCTGTTTGTTATAAGCCTGGCTAAGAAGAAGTGATCTGCAGGTACCCAGGCTCAAATTCATCACTGGGTCGAGGGGTAGCGGCTGAAAGTCGGAATGGAAGGAGGCAAACGCAATGGTTGATTTCTTTGCTGGGGATCGACACCATCTCACCGAAAAACTGGCTTACATTTATTGGGAACGCCGGGGACGTCCGTTTGGCTCGCCGGAAGTTGATTGGGCTGCGGCGGAAAAGACCCTGGCCCCATCCTTCAAGTATTCGGAAAATGAACTTCCCCTGTATAGCCTTTAGTTCGAGCGCAATGAGGGGCCTTGTCGCTGATGAACTGCTGTGATCGCAAAGCCGGAAATTCCGGCGAAGGAAGAAGGAAAGGGGATACTTTGACTCAATGGGTTTGGCACAATGCTGAATATTGAGAAAATTCTATTGCCGGTTGATTTCCCGGTGGCTTCCTTCAGTTTGGCTCATCAGGCCGCCACCTTGGCGCACCATTTCAATTCTGAGATATTGATACTGCACGTTATCACCGAACGGAGCCATGCCGCAGGTTTGCCGAAGGACAGCCGCGAACTATCTCGCTGGGACTTGCTCGCGGCGATCACGAGACAGGCCCAGAACCAGCAGGACTTCTCTCTCGGGCCGGAACTCGAGGGCCTCACCATTCGGTGCAAATTCGTCGAGGGCGACGTAGCGGGGGCCATTGTGCAAACGGCGCAGGAGGAAAAAGCCGACCTGATCATGATGCCGTCCTATAGCTTCACCTTCTACCAGTTTCTGCTGGGCTCGGTGACTGCCAAAGTGTTACACGAGGCCGAGTGCCCGATTTGGACCGGTGCGCACGTGGAAGAACCGCCAGGGCAGAAGTTCGAGATTCACAACGTCCTGGGCGCGGTCGAATTCGGCCCCCGTGCTGAAATAACGGTGTCGTGGGCTGCCCAAATGGCCGCCGAATTTGGGGCTCACCTTACCCTCGCTAACGTCACGGCCAGTGTGGAGTTTTGGGGGCCCGGCGGCATTTACGTTAATGAAGAGTGGAAAAAGGAGCTCGTCGGCGACGCTTCCGAGCAAATGGCAAAGCTCCAGAAGGACACGGGCACCAAGGCAGATGTATTCATCGGCAGTGGTGACGTGCCCAAGGCGCTGAGCCAAGCTGCACAACGGACGAAGGCGGATCTGCTGGTTACCGGGTGCTACCCTTATGGCGGTAACCTGGGGATTCACGGCTACGGAATCATTTGCGCGGTGCCGATTCCGGTTCTAAGCGTGTAAGGGCAGAATGCTCTATTGTCCTGGATAAGACCCGTTATGAAAATCGACGAATACCGAAAGAAACGCAATTTCGGTGTGACGCCCGAGCCGCGGGGGGGAGGCAAAGCCCAGAAAAAGGGGAATGGACATCTTATTTATACGGTGCAGAAGCACATGGCGTCGCATCTGCACTACGACTTTCGCCTGGAATGGCACGGCGTGCTCCTCTCGTGGGCTGTGCCCAAAGGTCCCTCGCTCAACCCGGCGGTGAAGCGCCTCGCGATGCGGACGGAAGATCACCCTGTGGAATATGCCGATTTTGAGGGAGTGATTCCCGCCGGTCAATACGGAGCGGGAACGGTGATGCTTTGGGATAAAGGAACGTGGCAGCCGGAAAGCCTTGATATGGACGCTTCATTGCAAGCGGGAGAGATCAAGTTCACGCTTTATGGGAAGAAACTTCAAGGCTCGTGGGTCTTGGTTCGTACCCAAGGCTTCGGAAATAATACCGCCCGATCCACCTGGCTCCTTTTCAAACATCGCGATCAGTTTTCATCCACGAAAGATGTTACGCAGGAAGAGCCGCGGTCTGTAGCAAGCCAGCGTCTTCTCGCGGAGATCGCACAGGACGGAGGAGGCGATGTCGAAAGCGCTGCGGAAGGCGATCCGGGTGGAACAGGGCGACCCGTGACGAGCTCAAAGTACGCGTCAGGGCGCATGGGGCGGAAAAAGCGAGCGTTATGACCGACCGGATTCCATTTCGCGTCCAGCCCATGCTGGCGACTCTTGTTCCTGAGCCATTCAACAGGTCCGGCTGGGTCTACGAAGAGAAATACGACGGCTTTCGGATCCTCGCCTATAAGGAAGGGGCCAGGGTCAGCCTTCTATCCAGAAACAGCAAGGACCGCACCCAGACATACCAGAACATCGCGAACGCCATCGCCAGGCCTCCATATCACACGCTGCTCCTCGACGGCGAGGTGGTGGCCTTCGATAACCGCCGGGTCTCCCGCTTCCAGCTTCTCCAGGAAGGTAAGGTTCCGCCGCTCTACGCGGTCTTCGATTGCCTTTACCGAAACGGGCGTGACCTGCGTGCTGAGCCACTCTCCGCGCGGCGCGGCCCCATGGAGGCAGCAATTCGGGGAAGTGAGCGTCTTCTCCCGTCTCACCGCTTGAACCAAAACGGGCTCGAGGCCTTCCGGGTGGCGAAAACAAAGGGTTACGAGGGGATGGTCGCCAAGGACGTCACGGCGCCCTACATCGAAGGGCGCTCCAAGAAGTGGCTGAAATGCAAGGTACATCAGGAAGATGAGTTTGTCATCGCGGGCTACACCAGACCGGCGGGCTCACGTGAGCATTTCGGCGCTCTTTTGCTCGGCGCATATCATCGGGGACAGTTGCACCATGTGGGCAAGGTGGGCACGGGGTTTGATAGAAAGTTGCTCGCCTCGCTCTTTGAAAAATTCCAACCCTTGGTCCGAAAACAGACGTCTCTCGTTGACCCACCGCCTGATAACGGGGTGACGTATCTTGCCCCGCAGCTCGTGGCGCAGATCGCTTATGAGGAGTTGACGGCTGACAAAAAGTTGCGGCAGCCGGTCTTTTTGGGGTTGCGCGACGATAAGAGCGCGAAAGAATGTTTTCTCCCAGGAGGGTCGGGATGACAAGGACGAAACGCGATCATACGGCCCCGGGTCAGTTGCCCATCGTGGTGTCGCATCCGGATAAGGTCTTCTGGCCTGAGGAGGGTTGCACGAAGCTGGACCTGGTTGAGTATTACAACGCGGTCTTCCCCACGCTCTCACCCTACGTAAAGGATCGCATCCTGACTCTTGAGCGCTGCCCCGATGGAATGCGCGGCGAGTGCTTCTTTCAAAAACAGCTACCTAAGGGCATGCCTCCCGGAACGCCCACCAAGCGGATCGCGCATGAAGCCAATGCCAGCGAGTTCACGGATTATGTGGTGGGCGGCTCCTTGATCACCCAGCTCGCGCTTACCAACCTGGGTTGCATTGCCGTGCACGTCATGGCGAGCCGCGCCAGTTCGCCCCGGCAGCCGGACTGGATGTGCGTTGATATTGACCCCGAGTCTGGAAACTTTCGAGATGCCGCGCGCGCAGGACTGCATGTCAAAGCCGCCTTGGACGCTTTGAAGCTGGTATCCTTCGCCAAGACTTCGGGCAGCCGGGGCCTGCGTGTCCTGGTGCCAATCCGCCCGGGGCCGGATGCGGACGAAGTTCTTGCCTTCGCCGAGGCGTTTGTCGCGCGCGTGGCGGCTGCGCACCCCGATGAATTGACGGTCGAGCATTCGGTCGCAGCGCGGCGTGATCGTGTCTACCTGGATCCATTCCGAAATGGTTTTGGCCAAACCGTGGTGGCGCCTTATTCCGTCCGGCGGCGCGATAAAGCGCCCATTTCGACCCCCTTGGAATGGTCAGAGGTCAAGCCGACGCTGATCCCTTCCGACTTCAACATGGGCAACTTCCGTAGACGCCTCGAAGCCTCGGACCCATGGGAAGACTTCTTTCGCGCCCGCCAGTCGATTAAGGATGCCATGGCCGCACTGAAGAGGCTGTAGGGGGGGGCCTTTCCTGGCGGGTTTGAGGACGTAAGATTCAAGTCGGCGGTGTGGATTTGACCACACTTTCTCAGCGGCGCCGGAACTAAAGGAGAAATCATGAGCGAGCAACCCCGTGTCAGCCACCCGATGTACAACCTTCTGCCCGCGGAAATCGAGGGATTCGATTCCCTGGCGGAGCTTGCGCTGAATCTGCGCTGGTCGTGGAATCACGCCACCGACGAAATATGGCGGCAGCTTGATCCCAAACTATGGGAGATCACGCATAATCCCTGGGTGGTCCTCCAAACGGTCTCGCGCGACCAGATTGAGCGCATATTGGCCGACCCCGTTTTTCGGAGAAACGTGGATGCCTTGGTACAGACCCGGCGGAAAGCCCTGGCGTCGCCCGCATGGTTTCAGCAGAATCATGCGCAAAATCCCCTGACCTGCGCCGCCTATTTCAGCATGGAATTCATGTTGAGTGAAGGTTTGCCCATCTACTCGGGCGGGCTTGGCAACGTGGCCGGTGATCAACTCAAAGCCGCCAGCGATCTTGGGGTGCCGGTGGTGGGCGTGGGACTGCTCTACCAGCAGGGTTATTTCCGCCAGGAGATTGACAAGGACGGAGCGCAGCAGGCCCTCTATCCGTATAACGATCCCGGACAGCTGCCGATCACGCCCTTGCGGCAACCCAACGGGGAGTGGTTACGTTTGGAACTTAGGTTGCCAGATTACTCGATCTGGTTTCGCGCCTGGCAGGTCCAGGTCGGTAGGGTAAAGCTTTACCTGCTGGACAGCAATGATGCGGCGAACCTCCCTATTGATCGGGGGATTACGAGCGAGCTTTACGGGGGCGGGTCGGATTTGCGCCTCGAGCAGGAACTGCTCCTCGGGATCGGCGGATGGCGGCTGCTCCGCGCGCTCGGGCTCCAACCGGAGGTCTGTCACCTGAATGAAGGGCACGCGGCGTTCGCGGTTCTGGAACGCGCGCGCAACTTCATGGAAGAGACCGGGCAGCCCTTCGAAGTGGCACTGGCGGTTACCCGAGCGGGTAATCTCTTCACCACCCATACGGCCGTGGCTGCCGGTTTTGACCGTTTCGATCCTGCCCTCATGGAGGAACACGTTAGGGGCCATGCCGAACAGGAGCTGGGCATTTCGTTTCACGATTTGATGGCTCTGGGGCGCCAGAACCCGGCCGACTCGTCGGAGCCCTTCAACATGGCACATCTGGCCATCCGCGGCAGTGGCGCGGTGAATGGTGTGAGCCGCTTGCATGGGGAGGTCAGCCGGCGCCTCTTTCTGCCTCTGTTTCCGCGCTGGCCGGAGGACGAAATCCCCGTCGGACACGTAACCAACGGAGTCCACGTGCCCACCTGGGACTCGGCCCCGGCCGATGATCTTTGGACAGAAGCCTGTGGAAAGCAACGCTGGCTCGGGACGACGAAAGACCTGGAACAAAAGATCCGCCAGATTTCCGACGGCAAGCTCTGGGAATTTCGAACCGCCGCCACCCAGTCTTTTGTGGAGTATGTTCGCGATCGGTTGACGCTGGACATGGAGATAAGACACGCGCCGCCCCAGGAGGTCGAAGCGGCGAAGCATCTCTTTGATCCGAGCGCCCTTACGTTGGGCTTTGCCCGCCGCTTTGCCACCTACAAGCGGCCGAACTTACTGCTCCATGACCCGGCGCGACTGCTTCGTCTCCTGACCCATCCGCAGCGCCGCGTGCAACTCATCATCGCCGGCAAGGCGCATCCTGCGGATCGGGCGGGACAGGACATGATTCGGGAATGGATGCATTTCATCTGGCAGCCCGAGGCGCGTCCCCATGTGATCTTCCTCAGTGACTATGACATGCTCTTGACCGAGCAACTGGTGCAGGGCGTGGATGTGTGGATCAACACGCCTCGGCGACCTTCGGAGGCCTGCGGGACTAGTGGCATGAAGGTGCTGGTCAATGGCGGCCTCAATCTCTCGGAGCTGGATGGGTGGTGGGCGGAGGCCTACACGCCGGAAGTCGGCTGGGCGCTGGGGGACGGCCGGGAGCATGGCGACGATCAGGCTTGGGACGCGGCCGAAGCCGAAGCACTCTATGACCTGCTCGAACGGGAAGTGATTCCCGAGTTTTATGCCCGCGACGCGCAAGGTATCCCCACGGCCTGGGTGGCGCGGATGAGGAATAGCATGGCGTGCTTGACGCCGCGCTTTTCCGCCAACCGCGCCGTGTGCGAATACACCGAGCAACATTACCTCCCGGCGGCAGCCGCCTACCGTAAGCGCGCTGCCGATAATGGCGCCGTCGGCAAGAATATCGCCAACTGGGAACATGCTCTGAAAGAGAAATGGGCCACCCTTCACTTTGCCGATGTGAAGGTGCAGACCAATGCGGTTCAGCACATCTTTGAGGCCGAGGTGTTTCTCAATGGCCTCGATCCGAACGCCGTGCGAGTCGAGCTGTATGCCGAGGGGACTAATGGCAGCAGCCCGATCCGAGAGGAGATGACTCGCGTTCATGAATTGGGTGGAGCAGACAGCGGCCACGCTTATGTCGCCCAAGTGCCCGCGACCCGTCCGGTTACCGACTACACGGCGCGAGTGATCCCGCACTGCGACGGTGTGGCGATCCCACTGGAAGATGCCCGAATCCTTTGGCAACGGTGATTTGCCTTGCAGGAGGAGATGAGATCCTTTGAGGATTCGTCGATACCCATGGCTGCTCCTCCTTTCCCCAGCGGGGATTCTCGCCGCTCCGCTTATCCTCGTTCCTTCGGTGCGGGCGCAAGAACTGCCTCCGTCCGCGCCGCCCCCCGAAACGAAGGGGCAGCAACCCTCACCCTTGTCTCTGGCAGCCCCCTCTGGCCAGAAGGAAAAACCGAAGGCGCCGGACCTGACGACTCGTGAACAGCAGACCGGAACGTCCAACGAGCGCCTGTTCTGGGTTCTTCCCGATTTTTACCTTATCGAAAACGTCAAGACCCTTCCGCCACTCAGCCCCGGCGCCAAATTCAGAGTGTGCGCGCGCAGCTCCTTTGATTACGTCGAATACCCCGTGTACGGCATGCGTGCCGGCATCAGCCAGGCGGAAAACAGCGAACCGGGTTACGGCCGGGGCGCCGCCGGCTACGGCAGGCGGTACGGGGCAGCCTTTGCAGATGGCACCATCGAAGGCTTCATGACCGGCGCCATCTTCCCTTCGATCCTGCGGCAGGATCCTCGCTACTATCAGCTCGGCAAGGGAGGCTTTTGGCGCCGCACCGGCTACGCCGTCAGTCGCATCTTCATTACCCGCGCCGATTCGGGAAGGATTCAGTTCAACTATTCCGAAGTTGTCGGCAGTGCTCTTTCCGGTGGCATTTCCACTTACAACTATCATCCCAGAAACGAACGCACGGTGCGGAATTCGCTAAGTGCGTGGGGAACGCAAATCGGCTACGACGTAATTGCTGGTGTCTTTAATGAATTCTGGCCCGACATCCACCGCCATTTCAGCAAGAAGTGACGCAACGCGTGGCCGCCGTCGATGGTGCGCAGGGCTGGTGACCGTCCATGGTCACTTGACCGGTCGATGTGACCGCAAGCCGTCAGATTAGGCTGGCTAAAACCCCTCGCTCAAACTTACCCCCCGTCTAACCCCCCTGTTCATTGGAGATTGCGGACCTCCTCCCGTGTTCCGAAATTTGGCGACGTGGATGCTATCTCACTGGTGACAGAGGAGCGACAAGGTTGCTCAAAATCACTGTTCAAAAGGGTCCTGGTTCGTCAACGCTGAAGTTGGAAGGCAAACTGGCCGGGCCATGGGTGGGAGAGTTGAAGGACGTCTGGCGTTCCGAGAGTGCCACCGAAGCCGTTTTGGTCGATTTACTTGACGTAAGTTTTGTGGACGCCTCGGGCAAAGATCTGCTGGCGCAGATGTGGCAAGGAGGAGCTGATTTCGTGGCGGATTCACCTCTAATGAAACAGGTCATTGAGGAGGTTACGGGCAGTCCGGAGGGTTGGGGCAACCCAGTTCGCTTAACACGATGTGCTTATACAAGCAAAGGAGAAAAGCTATGAAAAATGACAGGGAATTACAGATTGATGTTCTCGACGAACTCCGGTGGGAGCCAGGTGTGAAGGCCACTGACATCGGGGCCACGGTCAAGGACGGCGTGGTGACGCTTGAGGGTACTGTGGATAGCTTCGCTGAAAAGTGGGCAGCCGAGAAGGCGGTGAAACGGCTACCTGGTGTTAGAGCGCTGGCCGTCGAGCTCAAAGTCGAGCTTCCCGGTTCCAGCGAGCGGACCGACTCGGACATCGCCCGCGCTGCAGAAAACGCTTTGAAGTGGGATGTATCAGTGCCCTATGAGCGGATCAAGGTAACCATGGAACAAGGGCTCCTCACTCTGGAAGGCGAGGTTGACTGGGAATTCCAGAGGTCGGCTGCCAAGCGGGCAGTGCAGTACCTGACCGGAGTCAAGGGTGTGACCAACATGATCACCATCAAACCGAAGGTGGCGCCCAGCGAGGTCAAGGAAAAGATCGAAGCCGCCCTCAAGCGCAACGCGATCCTTGACGCGAATCAGATCAAGGTAGAGGCCGACGGGGGTAAGGTGACGCTGAGCGGTAGCGTCCGCTCTTGGGCGGAGCGGGAAGAGGCGGTGAGTGCCGCCTGGTCCGCGCCAGGGGTCAATGAAGTGAATGACTTGATCGCGATCGCATACTAAGGCACCCCCGACGCGAGGCGGCCGAAGCGCGATTGACGCAAGTCTGAACAGTTGATTGTTGGCGTCTTCCCTCAGGGAGGCAAAGACCTGCTCAAGTCGAGCCTCCCTGGGGTGTACGGACTGAATATGGAAGACGAAATGAAATTATCAACTAACGCCAATGTGGGACCCGGCGCCGGATCAGCCAAAAGCGAGGAGGGGGTAGGAGTCGTGCCGGGCATGGCGTTGCAGGCTGCCGCGGCTCCATCGCCCACCGCAGACGTTGTTGAACTTACCGCCACGATCCAAAGGTTCCAGGCCGAAAAGAAAGAGCTTTACGATCGCTTGTTACGAAAGCAGGCGGAGCTCGAGAACTTGCGCAAACGAATGCAGCGCGAAAAGGAGGAATTCCTCCAGCATGCTGACGCAGATCTGATCCGGGCTCTCTTGCCTACTCTCGACGGCTTTGACCGCGCGTTAAAGCATCGCGACCCGCGTGTCCCAGAAGAGTTCCACAAGGGGATGGAACTGATTTACCAAGGATTGTTTGATGTCCTGAAGCGCCGCGGCCTAGAGCCGATCGGGGCCGTGGGTCAGACGTTCGATCCGCACTTGCACCAGGCGGTAGAGACCGTAGAAGACGCGCAGCGCCGCGACCAGGAAATCGTCGAGGAATTACTGCGGGGATATAAGCTGAAGCACCGCCTCCTGCGGCCCTCCATAGTCAAAGTCGCCGTGAGGTCGAAAAGGGATAACCAAAGGTGGTAACCCGCTATGAACATCAACGAAAACATCACCAAAGGGTACTCACGCGAGGAGCGCGAAGCGCAGATCGCGGCGGTGCAACGTCTGAGCAGAAAGAAACGGGAAAGCAACCTGCACCGGCCGAAGTCCCTGATCGACGCATTGGCCAGGCAGGAGCCGCCGTCGGCGGCAAAGATCAAGGCCCTGGCCGAAATCGAGTATAGCAGCCCGGTCACGAGTCTTTATCTGCGAATGGATCCGGAGAAGGCCGCCCCCCGAGAGAAGGCCCTGGTTCGATTCTTCCACTCACTCAAGACCCGCGCTCTCGAAGAGCAGAGAGATTTCATCGCGGCGCTCCCGAAGCTGCAAAGGGAAATCCTCAACGACGATTCAAAAGAGATAGAGGTTCTTCTCGCAGAGCATTTTGTTACTACCGGCCCTCGGTCGCTCATCATCTTCAAGTCCGGCGAGCAGTTGAATCGGGTTTTCAGGCTGCCGGCGCGGACAATCGACGCCTTGGTGATCGCTGGCGACCCCCACGTCACTCCCCTGGAAGCTGTTCTGGAAGAAAACGAAAGGTGCTGTTCGTGGAGGTCTCCATCGGCGAAAGCCGTCTGCTGGTCTATCATCTCGGGTATCTGGAGGCTGACCGGATCACGACCTCTGTGCCGAAGAAGACAGTGCAGCCGCCATTCAAGCGAAACGAAGGGCGCCATCTGACCCATCTGCAATGGCATCTCAAGGCCACGGCAACCAGGGCTTATCACCTCTTCCGGGAACGTTCCTGCACCAGCCTGATTCTCATGGGAGAGAACCAGGTTCTGTCGTCGCTGGAAGAGTTTTTGCATGAAACGCTGAGAGCAAACATCATCACCCGCATCCATGGCTCACCGGCCGCCGACCCTCGCGATCGCCAAGAACTGATCGAAACCGCGCTGCGTGACCACAAGGCCGCGCGCGAAACCAAGGAGATCGAAGACCTGGCCCAGTACAAACCGGGCGAACAACTGGTTTTCGGCCTTCGGGATGTGATCGCGGCGTTCAACTCGTTTCTGGTTCGAAAACTTCTCATCGGAGAAAATGTTCAGCAGAAAGGCTTGACCTGCAAAGACCACCATTACCTGTCGCTTGATGAAACGGATTGCCCGTTTTGTGGCGCGAAACTTCTTCCCGCGCAGAGCATTGTGGATGAGATCATCGAGATCGCTCTCCTTCATGGCGTCAGCCTTATGATCGTCGAACATCGCCAGGACCTTCTCACCGGGTATGATGGGATTGCTGCCGTGACTTATTCCCACCTGCCCCAAGGCTGAGCAGTTTCCCCTTCGCGATTCAATTCCGTGATGTGCCGCTCTGTCTGTACAAGTCTGCAAATGGCGGGAGCGGACGCGTGACTCTGCATCGTCAGATGACCGTATAAGGTCATGCGCCCCGTTATTTGACCGCCTCCCTGTTGCGTTGCAATCTACTTGTTCCCAGCCTAACCCCGTTATGACAAACAGGTTCTGGCAACACTCCCACATCGATCCGAATCTGGCATTCCGAGTGCTCTCTACTGAATGCGAAGCCGGACCAAACGATGCACGTCAAGGAGCTCGAATGTTGGTCTTTCTCGAATACGTTACTTGCATGGTTCTAACCGCTGGCATCGTGGCTGCGGTGATGGCAGCGCGTGTGGGGTGGTGCCGGGTGCGGTGTTCTCGGACCAGAAATCACAATCCTGGCTCAGGACCCGTATAGAGCTGTATTTCGCCCGAGTCGTTTGCAGCCGCGATCTTTGGTGGCGGCACTCTGGTACCGCCGCTACTCAAAGACTCGAGAATCGGCAGAAGGTTAGTGGATGGCGGCCCGCTGAGGGCTTTGGTAAGGTAGGCTCCACTGAGCTCTGGCGAAAGGGACGGGGCTATAGGTGGACGTTGGAAGAGGCGCATCATGGCATCATTATTCCCCACCCGACGGACGGCAGAGCCATTGCTGCCTGGAGAATGGGCCAGAATCCTTCTGGTGAACAAAGACCCACGGGATCTCACTTACTACCGGGAAATTCTTCAAAAGCTGGGATGCCAGGTGCGAGCCAGCTCGTCCTTCGCCGAGGGAGTGCAATGCGTTGCGTGCGAGCCTTTTGATCTAATCATTTTAGATCAAGGCAGTGGCAGGTTCGAAGGTCAGGAGGTGCTCGCGCAGGCCATGGAAGTCGACGTGGAACTGCGAGTGCTGGTACTGGCGCGGTATTACAACAGAGGCTGCCAACTGGAAGCAATGCAGTCGGGAGCTCTGGATTATCTTGAGGGACCTTTGAGCGCAGCGGATATCGTTGCTCTCCTGGAAACGTTTATGCCGCGCCGGAGCGGGGCGCGGGGGGTCTCGGTGAACCGGGTCACGGGCAAGAAACCGAGGAAAGAAAGTGTGAGTAAAACGAAACCCAATTAGTGGATGACTGGCAGGAGGGGCTGGATGAACTATTCGCAGGGTTTCAAAGTGCTGCCGGGGACTAGAGTGAAGCTTAAAGATATCGACCCTGCATTTACGGACGGTTACAAGGATCACGAGGCGGCGGATGAGGAGATCGTACAACTCCAAAAAAGGCCCCGAGAACTCCAGACGTTGCTCTACGCGCAACGACAGCATTCGCTCCTGATCTGCCTGCAGGCAGTGGACACGGGGGGAAAGGACGGGACGATCAGCCACGTCTTAGGGGCGATGAACCCCCAGGGCTGCCGGGTGGCGGCGTTCCGCCAACCCTCGGCGGAGGAGCTGGCCCACGACTTCCTGTGGCGGGCACACCGGGCCGCACCTGGCAGGGGGGAAGTTGTGATCTTCAATCGCACTTATTACGAGGATCTGCTGATCGTCCGTGTTCACAACTTGGTCCCGAAAGAGATCTGGAGCCGCCGTTTTGACTTGATCAACGCTTTTGAGAGCGGCCTTGTCGACCACGACACTCACATCCTCAAGTTCTACTTACACATCTCCAAAGACGAGCAATTGAAGCGCTTCGCGGAGCGGCTGGATGACCCAAGCAAGCAATGGAAGATCAGCGAGGCCGACTACAAGGAGCGACCCTTTTGGGACAATTACGTTTCGGCGTACGAGGACGCCTTGTCCCGGTGCAGCACCGAACTTGCGCCCTGGTTCGTCATCCCCGCCAATCACAAGTGGTTCCGGAACCTTGCCGTGGCCCGGATCGTCGTCGAGCACCTGGAAAAGCTAGACATGAAATACCCCAAGCCGACGGTCGATATCGAACATATTCGCCATGAGTATCACGCGGCGAAGAAAGCGTAGGCGAGGGGCGGGAATTGATGAGAGCAGGAAGAGCGTTCCGTACCGCACCGACGACGTGAAGTGGGTTGTGGGCACAGCGCTTCGTAGATCCCCTGAGCCTGCGCTGAAATCCCAAGCGGACTCGCGGTGCGCAATTTCTACATAAAGGAGCCGACATGTTACGCGTTGAGCGAATTCTTTGTCCCATTGATTTCTCGGAATTTTCCGCCAGGGCGTACGATTACGCGCAGTCGCTGGCCCGGCATTATCAGGCCACTCTGTTCTTAAACCACGTTGTCGATTTTGGTATTCCTATTCCTCCCTATGAGTATTACACCCCAGCGGTCGACTACAACGAGCTCTTCCAGGAGCTTTGCGCCGACTCTCGAGGCCAGTTGCAGGAGTTCGTGAAGTCGCATACGAAGAACGGCGTCAAGCCGGAGTGCTTCGTGCAAGAAGGTGCGGTGGCGGACTCGATCCTCTCCTTTGCAGAGGCACAATTGGTGGACCTCATCGTCATGGGGACGCACGGACTCAAGGGACTTGATCGTGTTACCCTGGGGTCGGTGGCGGAAAAGGTGTTGCGAAAAGCCTGCTGCCCAGTGCTAGTGGTCCGGAAGGCGGGGCACGACTTTATCAGCCCAGGAAGCACGCAGGATCCGATCCAGTTGCGCAAGATCGTCTTCTGTACGGATTTTTCCGACCCTTCGAACCGGGCGTTGGAATATGCGCTCTCGGCAACAACGGAGTACGGCGCCGAGCTCACCCTGCTCCACGTGTTGGAGAACATGCCAGGTTCGGCCGATATTGAAGGCGAAATCACGAAAGCGAAAAACCGACTCGATGAACTGATTCCCCCTGACGGGGTCATAAGCGGTAAGGTTAAGACTTTGGTGCGGATCGGCAGGGCGTACCAACAGATCACCGAACTTGCCTTGGAGACACAAGCTGACCTGCTGATCATGGCCGTGCGTGGGCGTAATGCCGTTGATCTTGCGGTGTTTGGTTCCACCACTTATCGTGTGATCCAGTTGGGACCCTGCCCGGTCCTGGCAGTTCACGTTTTGAAGGCGCAGAGCGCCGGAAGTGCAGGCAAAGCCTAGTGCCAGTGCAGCCCGCAGTTGAGACTCTCGGTTTGAGCCGCCGCTTTGGGGCAGTGACTGCCGTGAGCGAGCTGTCGTTAAGTGTCGTCGCGGGTTCGATCTTCGGCCTACTGGGGCCCAATGGCGCCGGTAAAACTACGACCATCAAAATGCTTACCACGATGCTCCCGCCGAGCGCCGGCAGGGCAACGGTGTCCGGGTTTGATACGGTTCGCCAACCCGTTGATGTCCGGCGCAGCATCGGATACGTGTCACAGATGCTTTCGGCCGACGGGGCACTGACCGGGTACGAGAACCTTTTGTTGTTTGCCAGGCTGTATGGGATTCCGCACTGCTTGCGCCGCCAACGCATTATCGAAGCCCTTGAGTTTATGGGCCTGAGTGAGCCCGCAAACATGCTTGTGCGAAACTACTCCGGTGGCATGATCAGGCGCCTGGAGATTGCCCAATCGATGCTGCACCGGCCGGCAGTTCTTTTTCTGGACGAGCCGACGGTAGGTTTGGACCCGGTGGCCCGGCACGCGGTGTGGGGGCATCTTCGGGGGCTGCGCGACCAGTATGGTACAACCATCCTGATGACGACCCACGATATGGAAGAAGCGGACGAGCTCTGCGAGACTATCGCCATCATGAACCTCAGCCGGGCGGTGGCGATAGGCTCACCCGCTAACCTGAAGGCTCAGGTGGGGCCGCAAGCAAGCCTGGACGATGTCTTCATTCATTATGCGGGAGGTTCAATTGAGCACGGGGGGAATTACCGAGATACCGCCCAGATGCGCCGCACCGCCAGCCGCCTTAGTTAAGGATCCTGCCATCCCGGCCTTCCTGCGCGACACCCTGGCGCTGGCGGATGTTGAACTTCGAAAGCTCAGGCGCGACCCCCTCGAGCTCCTTACCAGGGCGATCCAGCCAGCGTTGTGGTTGCTGATATTCGGGCAGGTGTTTGGCCGGATCAAGGCCATCCCCACCGGTAACCAGAACTATCTCACGTTTACGGTCCCGGGGATTCTGGCTCAGAGTGTGCTCTTCATCGCTATCTTCTATGGCATCAGCGTCATCTGGGAACGCGACCTGGGCATTCTGCAGAAGTTGCTGGTGACGCCGGCGCCCCGCAGTGCGTTAGTCCTTGGCAAGGCGCTATCTGCGGGAGTGAGGGGATTATCCCAAGGTTTCATCATTTATCTCTTGGCCATCGCACTCCAAATTCCTCTCCGCTTCCAGGTGGGGGCGACTCTGGGAGTGGCGGGGTTCATCATCGTGGGCTCCGCTCTATTTTCCACTTTCTCACTTGCGGTGGCATGTGTCGTGAGGACGCGGGAGCGCTTCATGGGCGTCGGCCAGGTTCTCACCATGCCACTCTTTTTCACCAGCAACGCTATTTATCCTCTGAGTATCATGCCGCCATGGCTGCGCGCCCTGGCGAAAGTCAACCCGTTGAGTTACCAGGTTGACGCGCTGCGCGTCCTGATGGTTCAAGGTGGGCAGTCCCTATTCGGGCTGGGCAAAGACCTCACTGTACTGCTACTCGCTTTGGTGATCCTTGTCTTGCTAACAGCGAGACTTTATCCAAACGTAGTCCGGTGACCCGCCCAAGGGATTCCAGCGTGAACTAGCGGAGGCCATATTCTGGGGCCCGAGGAGCGTTTATGCGAGCGATGGTAGTATGAAAGCGCGCTCCGGTGGAAACATCCCCTCTGGGGCTAATTGATCTGCCGATTCCCGAGCCGGGAAAACGAGAGGTTTTAATTCGGGTCGAAGTGTGCGGCGTGTGCCGCACGGACCTGCACGTTGTCGAAGGCGATTTGCCGCCTCACAAAGAAAGGGTCGTCCCCGGGCATGAGGTTGTCGGTCACGTGGAGAGGATGGGGCCGGAGGCGACTCGCTTTCGGGCCGGCGACCGGGTGGGTGCGGCTTGGCTGCATGCATCCTGCGGCGTGTGCCCTTACTGCCGCCGTGGCGATGAAAACCT
>Ga0335085_10005343_pt1 | contig 20659 bp, 14 predicted proteins | sample Lox_Sample_45_FD_206712 | JGI IMG/M metagenome (GOLD analysis project Ga0335085, IMG submission 206712) | Soil microbial communities from Loxahatchee National Wildlife Refuge, Florida, United States - Lox_Sample_4.5 | ecosystem: Environmental > Terrestrial > Soil > Wetlands | place: USA...
TAGGTGGCCGCCACCTGTGGATACGCAGCCTTGAACGTCGGTGACGAGGCGCATTGCGCGAGCGCCGCGACCGCCGATGCCGTGGCGGTGGAGGTCTTCGGCCACACAATTTGCGGATCGCCGTGGTCCGGCGTCACGTTCGATTCATATTCGCGAGTCGTCGGGTAGACGATGAAATAGAATCCACCGTCGGCGTCCTGCATCTTGGCGATGTAGTCCGCTTCCCATTTCGCTTCCTGCATGACGTCGCTGATGCCGTCGCCGCTTTCCGGGATGCCCATGTTATCGAGCTGCGCCACACCCGGCAGTGAATCCACCGCGAACATGAGCGCGTGCACCACCTGGGCGCTGTCCGTCATGTATTTGCTGTAATCGCCGGCGTCATGATGGCCGCCGGAGACGTCCACCTTGCCTTGATTGACGTACGGGAACAACAGATTGTTCGCGTTGATCTTGGGCGCGGTTTGCACCGGATTGTCCGGATTGGTGATAAGCGAATAATTCGAGATGGTCTGCCATGTCCACGCATAGTTTTGCGGAGGCCACGGAATGCTCGCCGGGTTGGTATGACAACCGTCATGCGTGTAGCGCGACCAGGGCAGGGCAACGTTGGTGCCGCAGCGCTGGTTGTAGAGACCCAGCGCGTAAGTGCGCGCGAAGGCCATCGCAATGCCGTCCGTGATGTTGAACGGCAGGGACGCGCCCATGCCGGGCACCACGAGACGATATTGACCCGGGGTCGTGAAGCTCGTGAAATCGGCCTCGTACACCTTTTGGTAAGGCGTGGGTGAGTAACTCCAGCCGGTATCCAGGCGCGAAGTGAGCGTGCCCTGGTAAACCGTCGCGCCGGAGTTCGCGTCCACGATCGTGAAGCCGGACTGGGCAGGCGGGGTGACTTCACCCGCAGTTCCGGCCCAATAACCAATCATGGCTTTCTTGGAATAGGCCGGCATGTAACCTTCCTGGTTCACATGGATGGCCGGGTTGAACCGGAGCGGATCCACCGTGGCGCTGAAGGTCGTGCCTGAACTCCACAACGAGCCATTCGGATTGGCGACCTGAACGGTCTGATTATCCGAAACTGGCGAAGCCAATTGGAGATACAGATCATTTTCGATTCGCAAATCGTAGTTTGCCAGAGGCGCGTAGAGCGGGCGGCGTTTGAAGCCGACTGCCTGCACGGCGACGGATTGGCCGTTCACCGTCACAGTAAATGAACTTGCTGACGGAGTGGTAGTGGTCCAGTCATTCGGTGTCGTCGAACCGGACGCGGCGGTGTTGATGTGCTTCAACTCGAGCAGCGTCGGGGTGATGACGTGCAGCGTGTAATCGCCCGGTTGGGGGATGAGACACGCGACGTCGTCCGCCGAGGCGGCGTGCAGCCAGTTGCCGGCGCCGGTAAGGACGATCGGATTCGTCGGGACCGTGATCGGATTCGTCGGGTTTACGACAATCGCGTTCGTGACAACGATCTGAACTGGCGTCGAGGTCGCGGTATCGCCGCTGCTATCCGTCGCGACGGCCGTCAGCGAATAAGTGCCGGCAGACACGCCACTCCAGGTCAGCGACCCAATGGTCTGGTTGGCCACACCGGTCGTGACCGAATTATTGATGGCCACCGTGGCATCGCCGATTTTGGTCGAGCCCGCAAAGAGTGCGATCTGGACCCCGCTGCCACCGGAGGCGGCGGCACCGAGCAGGATACTTCCCTGCGCCGCGAATGTGGCGTCATTGGCGGGGCTGGTGAGAGCGACCGACAACGACGCTGGGGGAGGATTCGTGACTGGCGGCGGATTAGTCCCACCATTGTCTCCGCCTGTGCCACCGTCACCGCCCCCCAACGTGACAGTTCCTTTGCCCGAATTATCCCAGGTGGCGCGTCCGTCATACATAGTAAACGCCATGCCGCTCACGGTTTTGCCTTCGAGGGCCACCGCGCTGGCGGGCACTTGCAATTGGACCCATTGGCCGGCCGTCGGGATCGCCCCCATATAATGGCGGCTCGTGGTGCCATCGGTTCCCATATTGATAGTGTTGGCTCCCCAGTAAGCGCGATGATCCCACGTCGTGCCGTCGTTCCATTGCAGCATCAATTCGCTCGGAACGTTGGTCGGATCCACATACACCCACGTGTAGAGGATATCGCCCGTGTTCACAGACATCGTCTGCGAAGCGCCCGTGAAGAAATGCTGGTGCAAACCGGCGGCAATGGCGCTTTGATGCGAAAGCGTGCCGGATTCCGGACTCGGATTGCTGGCAATCCAGTTCCAGGTGTCGACGTTCCAATCAGGAATCGCGCCCGTCGGCAGTGCGTCATCAAACCACGTGGTCAGATTGGTTACCGTGCCGGTGTTATTGTTTGTGTCGCCCGTCGAAGAATTCGTGGCTGACGATTTGCCCGAGTTGTCCCAGGTGGCGCGACCGCCGTAAAGCGTGTACGCCATGCCACTGACCGAGGAACCTTCCAGGCCCACGTTGCTCGCAGGCACTTCAAGGCGCACCCATTGGCCCGCGGCGGGCAGGCTGCCCATTTTATAAAGACTCGGGCTCTGGTCATTGCCCCACGCCACACTGTCGGAACCCCAATAGGCGCGATGTTCCCAGGACGTGCCGTCATTCCATTGCAACATCACTTCCGTCGGCGGGTTCGCCGGGTCGAGATAAACATAAGTGTAGAGCTTGTCGCCCGTGTTGATAGTGAGCGGCGCGGTGGCACCCGTGAAGTAGTGCTGGTGTTCCGCGTTCGCAATCGCCGATTGATGCGATTTCGTGCCGGTTTCCGGAGCCGGGTTTGTGGTGACCCAGTTCCATGTGTCGCCGCCGTCCGAATCACCCACGGCGCCCGCAGGCAGCGTGTCGCCCACCCACATGGTGTCGTTTGTCGATGAAACAGTATTCGTCGGCGTGGTTACCGGCGGGTTGGTCGGATTTGTGACCGGCGGAGGATTGGTCACGACCAAAGCCGTCGATTTGCCGGTGTTGTCCCAGGTCACTTGTCCGTTATAGAGCGTGAAGGCCATGCCGTTCACGGTTTTGCCTTCCAGGCCCACGTTGCTCGCGGGCACTTCGAGGCGGACCCATTGGCCGCTCGCGGGCAGTGCGCCCATATTATAACAGCTCGCCGCGCCCGTGCCGCTGAACGTCATATTACTCGCGCCCCAATACGCGCGATGAGACCACGACGAACCGTCGTTCCACTGGAGCATGATCTCCGCTGGAACGCTGGACGGGTTGATGTAAGCGTAAGTGTAAAGCACGTCGCCCTTGTTCACGGCGAGCGTTTGCTTCGCGCCCGTGAACATGTGCTGGTGCATGCCGTTGTGGCTGGACGATTGGTGCGCCAGTGTGCCGGACTCCGGAGTCGGGTTTTTCTTCACCCAATTCCAGGAATCGTTGTTACCGTCCTTGACCGCGCCGGTCGGAACCGCGTCATCGAACCAGATCGTGTCCGTGTTGGTCGCGCCCGTGGGAGGCAAGTTGCGGCCGAGCGCCGTCGAGATGTCCGCCTTGGCCTGCGGTTTCGCAACCGTTGTGACCACGCGCTTCGGCGTGGGGGCTGCCGTCCTGGCGACATTCACCGGCGTGCTGCTGCTCATGGAAGCAAACGCGCCTTCGCTCGGGTTGTAATAAGTGCCGCTGGCGGATTCATCCAGCTTCACCGCGCGCACCATATAGGTGTAATCATTCGAAGCGGCATCCGCGTCCGTAAAACCGGCGGTTTTCACCAGCGAGGAATTGATGCGCGTGAACGGACCGTTCGGGTTCGTCGCACGATAAATATTATACCCTTCCACATCGTCGTGCGAAGCGGTCCAGGCGATCTTCGCGTCGTTGCCGAGCGCGGACACGACCACGTCGGAAGCCGGCGCCACCACCTGCATGCGCAAGGTGGGATCGCCCATCAACGCGATGTGCGTCCAGCTGGCGCAATTGTTTTCCTCGTTTTTGTAGAGCGACGTAAAACCGTCATTCTGCGTCAGCAGCGCGCTGAAGCCGATTGGCTCGCCGAGCGCCATGTGGTGCATGAACCAATGCGGGCGGCCGGACCAGGAACAGGTCAAACCGAGATCCTTCGTCGCCAGCACGGCGCGCTGGAGGTTGTCCTCGGAATCCCAATCGCCCAGCCAGCTGCCATACAACAGGGTGAACACAGCCTTCACGTCGTCCTGCACCAAATCGGTCGTGACGCCGTCGCGATAGCGGCCAATGTTGCCGATGCCGCTGATGCTCGTGTAGCTGCCCGAGCCGCAGCCGTACGCAAAGAGATAAGCGTTGGTGGTAAGAATCGGGAGCCACTTGCCTTCCTGCGCCACGGTCGTGATTTTCTTGGCGCCAAAGAGCGGGGCAAAATTTCTCCAGCCGCTCGCCGCGAATGCTTCACCATCGCGCACGCCGAAGTAATCACCCACGATCGCCCGCGCGGGCGCGGAAGTGATCTTGTTCCGGAAATTATGGTCCTTGTTCAGGTAATTGCGGAGCAATTCCAGTTCGCTCGGGAAAGTCGCCGGACCGCCCGCGCTCAGGCGGCCAGGCATGTTCGCGAGATCCACGCGGCCCACCGCGAGCTTCAATGGCGCGGGGAAGGTCGATTGATCAAACTTGCCGTCGCCGGGGACATTGTGATTGCGCGCGTCTTCGGCAGTGGTGTCATTCACCGTGGTGTCGGTCCAGGTGCCGTCCATGTCCGCGTAATAACCATCACACGGCCACGCGCCCTGGTGATTGGCGTAATGACCATCCGGCACGATGTCGCCGGAGTAGGGGACCGGCACATGGCCGAACAGGAACACCGCCTTGGTGTTCGCGGGGTCGGCATTATACTTCGCCTTGATGAGAGACTTCACGTGCACCGGCGTATCCGTCCGGCTCACGTCGATGCGCGAAACCGTCCAGCCATCGCCCACGAGGTCCTGCTGGAGCCGCGCCAGCTCGGTGTCGAGCTGTGCCGCGTAGGTTTTATCCACCACCAGCAGCAGCGTGCCGCGATTTTCGGTCAATGGAACATCGATGCCGGAATAAATATAACCGTAGCCGGTGTAACCCTTGGTTTGTTTGACGATCTGGTATTCGTAAGGCGCGCCCACGGAGACATTCTTGTCCACGTAAGTCGTCGTTGAGCCAGACAACGTCGTGCCTGCGCCCCACGAAGTGCTTCCGGGGGCGCGGCGATAAATTGTGTAGTTCTTCGGAGTTGAAACCGAATCCTGCGGCCAGGAGAGCGTGATTTGCGCCGGAGACGCCTTCACGTCAGCACTGACCTGCACTGAATATTCAGCGGTGCAATCGGCGCGCCCCACGAGTGGAGCCATCAACGACACTGCCAAACCTAAAATTGCGTAAATTGTTTTCCGCATAGTGCGCCTACTCTGGGCCATGGCGGAAAATCGAAAAATCGGAAGCGAGCCGATTAACGTGTCGGAATCCCGGGACGCAGGATTGTAGGTGTCAGGCTGACAAAATCCGCGTTTCACTCGAGGGAAGTGATTGATATGGCGATGCGAGGCTTCTGCGGCGCGTGTCGGACGGAGATGGCTTTCTGGGAATTCAGGCGCTCCCGCGGGGCGACGGACAACGCTCCTCGGCTTCGAAACAGAATTGCAGACTGACATCGAGTGCTGTATCAAGCATCGCCTGAGCCATTTGCGGGGTTCTGCTTAAGGTCAAAATGTGATTCGGACACTGCCCGGAAAAGCGGTGGACGCGGGCCGGGAGTGCCGCGTTTTTGGAACAGTTTCCTTCCCCACTGTCCGAAAACCGGACTCTCCGTCTCAGTTCGGTGTTCGATGTTTTCCCGGGCAGAGGGGCGGAAAATTCCCCCTTGCACTTTTTTATTCTGTTACTATTATAGTAACAGTTATGCCGAACAACACTCAGTTCTCGATCGCGATTCACATCCTGACCGCCCTGGCCTTTGGGTGTGACAAGGACGTCACGTCCGGCGATCTGGCCATGAGTGTGAATACCAGCGCGAGCTTTGTTCGACGCGTGCTGGCGAAACTATCCAAGGCCGGCCTGGTGGAAACCACCACGGGCAAAGCCGGGAGATGCCGGCTTGCCAGGGACCCGAAACAGATTTCGCTGCTGGATATTTACGAGGCTGTGGATGCGCCCGGCGCCTTTGCCATTCACGATTACGCGGAGCAGAAAAACTGCCCCGTGAGCTGCCACATCAAAGGAGCGCTGGACAAGGCTCTCGGCAAAACCCAGAAGGCCCTGGAAACCAGCCTGGACGAAACGTCTCTGGCACAAGTGGTCGCCGACGTAAAGAAGGGCTGACGAAAAATTCACAGAAATTTTTTTTGACTTTTATTGTTACTGTGGAAGTAACAGTTAATGCCGTAAAAACAACCAAAAACTGAAAGACAAACGTATGAGCAACAACGGAAAAAAACTAACGGGTAAAGTCGCGGTCGTTACCGGTGCTTCCAAGGGCATCGGCGCCTCCATCGCCAAACATCTGGCGGAGCAGGGCGCGTCGGTCGTCGTCAACTACGCTTCGAGCCGCGCCGGGGCGGAAAAGGTCGTAAGTGAAATCACTGCGGGCGGCGGCAAGGCTGTTGCCGTTCAGGCGGACGTCGCCAAAAAAGCGGACATCGAAAAACTGTTCGCCGAAACCAAAAAAGCATTCGGCAAAATGGACGTGCTGGTGAACAACGCGGGAATCTACGAGTTCAGCCCATTGGACCAAATCACGCCGGAGCATTTCCGCAAGCAATTCGATTTGAATGTCCTGGGCCTGTTGCTCACGACGCAGGAGGCGCTCAAGCAATTTCCCAACGTCAGCAGCGTCATCAATCTCGGTTCGGTGGTCGGCAGTTCCCCGCTTCCCGGAGCGGCGGTTTACAGCGCGACGAAAGCGGCGGTGAACGCCGTGACGCAATCGCTCGCCAAGGAACTGGGCGCGCGCAAAATTCGTGTGAACACCATCAGCCCCGGCATGATTGAAACCGAAGGCGTTCGTGCCGCCGGATTTTCCGAGGGCGATTTCCGCACGCAGGTCGAGCAGCAAACGCCGCTCGGGCGCATTGGCCAGCCGAATGACGTCGCGACCGTGGCGACATTTCTCGCGTCGGACGATTCCGGTTGGATTACCGGCGAGGATTTCCGCGTTTCGGGCGGTTTCCGCTGATCAAAAGGGTTGGTTTGGGAGTGCGCTCGTTTCGAGCGCACTCCAAAACCTCGCGGAATACCTCGGGCCCATGAACTTGCGCCAGCGTCTTGGAGTGCGCCAGCCCTCTGGCGCGTTTGCGGATGCGAAAAGTCGGCCGTGTTAGAATTCTGCCAGGTCTGGAGATGCCTCCGGAAACCCGCATAAAATATTTTTGCTCGATTTTTCCACGCACTCACCGTGAGAATCGGTGCGAGTGAATTTAAAGGCCATTACTGAGTGGCAATATTTCCGGCCAGCGATGGGCGCAGCGGTGGCCGTTCTTTGCGGGCTCCTCTTGTGGGCCACGCCCATCGGTGATTGGTGGGACGATGCAAGTTACGATTATCAATTCCGCTTCGGCTCCCGCGCCGTCACCAATCAGGTGGTTCTTATCCAGATGGATAACGAATCCTATGATTACTACAAACAGGGACGTTACGATTCACAGAACGGCACCGGACAACCCTGGAGCCGGGCACTGCACGCGACGTTATTGAACAGGCTCGCTGACGGCGGCGCGGCCTTGGTGGTGATGGACACATTTTTTCGCGCACCGCGCGATCCGGCTGATGACCAGGCGCTGGTCCAGGCGCTACGCCGGCAAAGCAACGTCGTCATCATGGCTGAACAAGCCGAAATCAAAGGCCGAAGATTGGAGGGCGTGCAACCCGTCTTCCCCGACAAAATGTTTTTGGACGCGGCACAAGGCAATGCTGCCGTCGCCTGGTTCGATCCGGACAGCCGCGATTTGGTGGTGCGCAAACACTGGCCGTTTCCTTCGCCCGGCCCGTCCACTCCCGCCCAATTTTTCAGTCTCCCGTGGATGGCTGCCACGCTCGCTGGTGCGAGGCTGGACAACAATACGTCGCGCGAACGCTGGCTGCGCTACTACCACGAAGGGGCGTGGACAGCCATCAGTTACCGGCATGCCATGGAAGCGGACCCCCAATTCTTTCACGGCAAAATTGTTTTCATCGGCCAGCAGCCTCACACCACGGACCCGGATGATCTGGAAACGGACAAGTTTCGCACGCCCTTCACCCGTTGGACCGGCGAAGCCTACGGCGGCGTCACCATCAACATCACCGAATTCCTGAACCTGATGGGTGGCGATTGGCTGGAGCGACTGCCCGGGTGGATTGAAGCTATCGCTGTGATTCTCGCTGGGATTATACTCGGGGGCGGCTTGTGCCTTTTGCGGCCTTTGCCTGCGTTGTGGACCGCGGCGGCCGTGGCTCTGGCCGTGACGCTGGGCGCGGTTTCGTTGACACATTTTGGCAATCACTGGTTTCCCTGGCTTGTGATTGCGGGCGGCCAGGTTCCGTGCGCTTTGATTTGGGCCATCTTCATGCCGGCGTTTCATCGCGTGCAGGAAACCATCACCATCGCGACGCTGACCAAGGCGCCCAAAGTTGCCGCCGCGAAAGCGCGCCGCAAAACTCCCGCCGCGGAATTGCCTGAGGCGCCCGATTACGAACTCTTCGATCCGCCTTTCGGCGAAGGCGCTTACGGAAGAGTCTGGGTGGTGAAGAACGCGATCGGCCAATGGCAGGCCCTGAAAGTCGTTTACCTTTCAAAGTTTGAGAACAACAAGGACCCGTTCGACCGCGAATTCAACGGCATCAGCCGCTACAAACCCATTTCTGACAAACACCCCGGACTGCTGCGCGTGGATTTCGTCACGCGCAAGCGCGAGGCCTATTTTTATTATGTGATGGAACTCGGCGATGCGCTCGTGGACGGCTGGGAAAAGGATCCCACGACTTACAAACCGCGCGACCTGGCGAGCCTTCGCTCGCGCTTGCCGAAAAAGCGGGTGCCTATCCGCGAGTGCGTCCGCATCGGCATCGCGTTGAGCGGCGCGCTGGAATTCCTGCATCAACAAGGCCTGACCCATCGCGACATCAAGCCGCAGAACATCATCTTCGTAAAAGGGCAACCCAAGCTGGCGGATGTGGGCCTGACGGCAGAGATTCGCCCGGAAGGGGAGGAGCGGACTTTCGTAGGCACGCCGGGTTACATGCCGCCGGCGCCGGAACTCCCCGGCACGCCGCAGGCGGACATTTATGCGCTGGGCATGGTGCTCTACGTGATGAGCACCGGACAACCGCCGACTTTTTTTCCCGAAATCGCCACCACGCTGATTCAAAATCCCGAGCCCGCCGATTTCATTCCGCTGAATCACATCATCCTGACAGCTTGCAACCCGGATTGTGCGAAACGCTACAAATCCGCCGCCGAACTGCATCGCGCCTTGTTGGAGGTGGAAAAAAGCCTTCCTCCAGTGTAAACCCGTTTTTTGGATGTCGGATGTTCGATATTGGTTGTTTCCCTTCTAAACCCCTATGCGAAAACCATCAAAAAATATTTCAATATTCTTTGAAAGATTTTGCCGTTTGTTCCGTATTGCCGTTACACGCTGGAAAGCGCCTGTCTGTTTGGGCCATGGGATTAGGGTTTAAGGGTTGGGCTGAGGCCGGTTCCTCCAGTTGTGTAGCTGCCGCCCCGAGATCAGGCGGCAGCTTTTTTTTGCACTTTTTTGAAAGATTTCCGTTTCCTCCGCGTATTACCTCACAGACCTGATTGGGCTGGGCGTCTGGGGCTGGGATATAAAGGTCTGTGGGCGGCTGCCCCGCGAGCTCTGGGCAGCCGCCTCTAAACCATACGTGAATTTTGAACGTGCAACCTCTACAACCTCAAACAAACTGCCGGTGGCTCCTCCGATGAGTGACGCCGCCGCCAGCCCCGGAGAAGATCACCTGCTAGAAGCCCGCCAGTCTGCCGTCAAAAAAGTTGCCGTCGTCCAGTGTGAAGGGTTCCGTTGCCTCGCCTATCGTGACGCTGAAATCTGGCGCGACTTCCAGAGCGGCAAGGAATTGCCCGGAGTCAAAGACGTCATCTTCGAATTCCCCGTCTAATCTCAAGCGTCACCCGCTCGATTCCCATCGAGGCGGCCATTCTCATCACGGAACACGGCCCGCCGCGCCGAAGGCCGGAGCACATTCTAAGACTTGCCGTCCCACACCTCTTGACTGTACCTAAGGCTGGTGACGAACGACCAACAATTCCGCATCGGCGTTTTGGGTTCGGGCAAAGGCTCGAACTTTGTGGCCATCGCCGACGCTTGCGCCGCCGGAAAAATTCCCGCCGGCATCGCGCTCGTTTTGAGTGACGTCGAGAATGCCGGGATTCTTTTCCACGCGCGCGAGCGGGATATCCCCGCGCGGTTCAACGCCCCCGGAAAATTCCGCACCAAGCTCGATGAAGATGCGGAGCGCGCCTATATTGAGGCTCTGCGCGAGGCGAAGGTGGATTTGATCGTGCTCGCCGGCTTCATGCGCGTGCTCAAGGGCGATTTTCTGCGCGCGTTCGAAGGCCGCATCGTGAACATCCACCCCTCGCTGCTGCCGTCCTTTCCCGGCCTCGAAGCCTGGAAGCAAGCCCTGGAAGCGGGTGTGAAAGTGACCGGCTGCACCGTGCATTTCGTGGATGCCGGCGTCGATTCCGGGCCCATCATCGGCCAGCAAACCGTGCCCGTTCTGGATGACGACACCGTGGACACGCTGCACCAGCGCATCCACGCCGCCGAACATGAATTATATCCCAAATGCGTCGCGGCACTCGCCCGCGGCGAAATCACCGTCTCCGGCCGCCGCGTCGCCTGGAAAAAGCGCTAATTCCCTGGGACCGCCGCCGTCCCGGCGGCAAGTTCAGGATTCGATGTTGGATGTTTCATGTTTGCTCCCCACAAAAAAAGTTCGCTTTACCCCTCCAAACTTGGCAAACCATGGGGGTGTGTGCGCCTGAGAATCCGCAATGACACAGTTCCGCCACGGCGCAACGTGGATTGGCGGCAATAAGATGAGCAAAAAGAAATTACGTTTTGGTTTGCCGAAAGGCAGCTTGCAGGATGCCACCATCGAGAAGATGGCCAAGGCCGGTTTTAACATTTCCGTCAGCAGCCGTTCCTACGTCCCGTATGTGGACGATGAGGAATTGGAAATCCGGCTGATTCGCGCCCAGGAAATCAGCCGCTACGTCGAGCACGGCTACCTGGATTGCGGCATCACCGGCTACGATTGGATCCAGGAAAACGGCTCCAAGGTTCACGAAGTCGGCGAATTCCTTTTCAGCAAAGTGTCCCGCCGGCCCGCGCGCTGGGTATTGTGCGTGCCGGAAGATTCACCGGTCAAATCCGTCAAAGACCTTCAAGGCAAACGCATCGCCACCGAAGTCGTCAATCTCACCAAAAAATACCTGAAGAAAAACAACGTCCAGGCGGAAGTCGAATTTTCCTGGGGCGCCACCGAAGTCAAAGCGCACGAACTGGTCGACGCCATCGTCGAAGTTACCGAGACCGGCTCTTCACTGAAGGCCAACAAGCTGCGCATCGTGGATGAATTGCTCAGTTCCACACCGCGCCTGATTGCGAATCACGCCTCCTGGAGCGATGAGTGGAAGCGCAAAAAAATCGAAACCATGGCCATGCTCCTCAAGGGCGCGCTCGAAGCGGAAGCCAAAGTCGGTTTGAAAATGAACATCGCCGAAAAAAATCTCGCGAGCCTGTTGAAAAGCCTGCCGGCTTTGCGCAACCCGACCATCTCGAATTTGAGCCTCAAAGGTTGGGTGGCCGTGGAAACGATCATCGATGAGCACATCGTGCGCGAAATAATTCCGCAATTGAAAGCGGCGGGCGCAGAAGGCATCATTGAATACCCACTGAATAAAGTGGTTTACTGAACAGAGTCAGAAGTGTAATAAAAACCTATGGGTTCAATTAAAAAACGCCGCAAGGCGAAAATCAACAAGCACAAGCGGCGCAAGAAGCTGCGCTTGAATCGTCACAAGAAGCGTACCTGGCAGAAATAAACTGCCGGCTTCTTACAGTCACCGTGGCGCAACTCGTAAATGCGGGTTGCGCCGCTTTGAGCTATTATACCGACATGCTGTTTCGTTCTGGTGTCATTGTTTTGGTCGTGGGCAGTGTGTTGATTGCCGGCTGTGGCGGGCCGCAACACGGCAACGCCCGCAAATCTCCGGCTCCTTCCTCCGCATCCGCGGCTGCGTTTACCCGCTTGCCTGGCGAGCCCTACGAAGATCCCACCGTAATGACGCCTGGCGAAGCCCAACCGGACACCGACACCAATCTGGAAAATATCATCGATGCGCACGCGCACTACGCCGCCGGGGTCGTCCATGAAATGAACATGGATCCCGAATCGGCGCTCGACGAATATTACCGCGCGGCGCTCCTGGATCCGACGAATCAGGCGCTCGTCCTCGACGTCTCCCAGCAATTTCTTCAGGCCAAGCGCCCGGAGAAGGCCCTCGATCTTTTGACCCGCGCCTCCACGAATCCCGCGGCGTCCAGCTCGCTCTTCGCCGAGCTCGGTTTCGTTTACTCCAAGTTGGGGAAGACCAACGAAGCCATTGCCGCCGACCGCGCCGCCATCAGGAAGGACCCGCGTTCGCTCGCCGGTTACCAGGCCCTTTTCCTCGACTGCGTCCAGAACAAGCAAATCCCTCAGGTATGGTCGTTGCTGGACGAGGCCGGCAAGGTCAAAGGCGTCGACGCTGAATTTTTGATTGGGCTGGCCGAACTTTATTTTCATCTCGGCATGGCGGACACGCCGCAAAAGCAGAAAACCAACGACCGCGCCCTGGCCTTGTTGCAGCGCGCGGCCAAATTGAAACCAGCCACGCTGCGCCTCCAATTGCGCCTCGCCGACGGATTTAATTTGCTTGGCAAGACCGATGACGCCGCCCGCGTTTACGAGGAGATCGTGAAGCAATTGCCCGATACCGCGCCGCAATACGACAGCGTGCACGCGAAGCTGGCGGATATCTATTTGCACAACCACGACACGAAACGCGCCTCCGAACAGCTCGAGGCCATCGTGCGCGATAATCCGACTGATGCGCAGACGTATTACGTGCTGGGCGGCATCGCGTATGACGAGACGAATTACGCGAAGGCAGCGGAATATTTCCGCAACGCCATCCTGTTCAGCCCGGATTTCGAATCGGCCTATTACAACCTCGCCACCGCGCAAATGGGCGGCGATCGCGTCGCGGATGCCCTGGAAACCCTCGATCGCGCGCGCCGCCGCTTCCCGCAAAATTTCACGGACGAATACCTCTCCGGCGTCGCCTACAGCCAGCAAAAGGATTACACCAATGCGCTGCAGCACTTCACCACCGCCGAAGTCCTCGCCAAAGGCACCGACCCCAAGCGGCTCACGCAGGATTTCTATTTTCAACTGGGCGCCACTTGCGAGCGCATGGGCGATTACGTCCGCGCGGAAAAATATTTTCTCGATTGCCTGAATCTCTCGCCCAATTTCGCCGAGGCGCTGAATTATCTCGGCTACATGTGGGCCGACCACGACACCAAGCTGGACCAGGCGCGGGATTTCATCGCCAGAGCGGTGAAGGCCGAGCCGAAAAACGCCGCTTATCTCGACAGCATGGCCTGGGTGCTCTACAAGCTGCATCAGCCCAAACCCGCGCTGGAGTACGCCCTCAAGGCCATTCAGTATTCGGAGGAGGAGGACGCCACGCTCTACGATCATCTCGGGGACATCTACGCCGCCCTTGGGCAAAAAGACAAAGCCCGGCAGTCTTGGAGCAAATCGCTTTCCCTCGAAGCAAACGACGCCGTCCTGAAAAAAATCGAGGCGATCAGCAAATAAATCCCCGCCAATGGCACACCACTTCAAAAAGCACTACACGCGGGAAGAAGCCAGTGCGCTGCTGCCGCAGGTGCGGAAATGGCTCGGCCAGCTCGAGCACGCCCGGGATCATCTGCTGAAATATGACAAGCGTCTCAGCGCGCTCATGGAGCCGGGCCGGGATGCCGGCGGCGACCTTGTCAATAATTGGGCCCGCACCATGGCCGATTTCCGCGAGGCCATGGATCAATTCCAAAAGCGCGAAATCTTCATCAAGGACATCGACCGCGGCCTGCTGGATTTTCCCGCCATCATCGGCGGCAGGGAAGTTTTTCTGTGCTGGGAAAAGGACGAGGACGACATTGAATTCTGGCACGACCTCGACACCGGCTACGCCGGCCGCGAGCGGCTCTGAAGTTCAATAATCCCACTTCCAATAAACCTCGTACACGTCCACCCGCCCGCCCGGCCAATAATCATTGCTCGGAAAATAAAACGTCCGCGTCGCCCGATCATACGTCAGCGTCACGGGGGCTTCCGGTTTGTTTGGATCGTAAACCGAGAACACAATGTCCTTGTCCGTTTCCTTCGCGGCAAACAGCAGGATGGCGTGATTAATGGTGAGCTGCGGAAACCGCACCACGTGCACGACTGGCGGCCGGTTCTCCTTCAAATCATCCAATAGCCGCTCCACCGTGCGCTCCTGGCTCGCGCGGCTGAACGGCAAAATCATCCGCCAATGCCCGCGTTGCACGTAACTTTGCCACCAGCCGCCGCATTCCGATTTTATCAGCGCCTCATGCGCCGCGCTGAAATCGCGCAGGTTCGCATAACCCGGAATGACAACCTTCTTGTCCTCCGCTGGCGGGTGCGTGGGATCGATGGAAACAACGCGATCGACCAATCGCCGGTATTCCGCATCCGTCGCAACGGGCAGCGAGGCGTCGAAACGGGCGTTCTGGAAAAATTGCCGCGCCGACCGCGCCACGACAAAACAATGCCGCGTGTAATCCGCCGGCGGCTCGCGTCGATGATGCACCCACTTGCCGTTCGCATCGTAGTGATATTCCCAAACCAACTGATTGGCGTACGCAAACGAGTCGGTGTGAAAATCAAACGGCCGCGACCCCACAAACGGCTGCCGGCACGCGCATCCGAAGGAAATTACCAAAAGCAAACTGCACAATGCCCAAATTGCCAAACGGCTGCGCGTTGGCGTTCGGATTTCGGATTTCGGATTTCGGATTTGCAACATCCGATGTCCGATATTTTCAGACATTTTGACCCGGCCTTCCCCCTGCTTCAGTCTGTCTTTTTCATTGCTTCTCATTCTGGCTTGCTCCAAAAGCTATTCGTGCGCTACCTAACTGGCAATGCTTTACGAACGTTGGCGTCAAATCGCACACGCTTACTCCGGCGAAATTGCCTTGCGCGATTTGGCCTCGCATCGCCACTGGACCTTTCGCGAATTGCAGGCGGCTGCTGAAACATCGGCGCCGGGTGGCGGCGCGATTGCTTTTCCAACCGGTCTCTCTGCTGAATTCATTTTAGGCGTGCTCCGCGCGTGGCGGGCAGGGAAGGTGATTTGTCCCCTCGAAGCCGATCAGCGGCCGCCTGAAATCGCAAACGGATTTGCGTCCGACATCGTTCACCTCAAAATGACCTCGGGCACCACCGCCGCGCCGCGATTTATTGCATTCACGGCGTCGCAGTTGATGGCGGACGCCGAGAACATCGTCGCGACGATGGGCCTGCGACCGGACTGGCCGAATCTCGGAGTCATTTCGCTCGCGCATTCGTATGGGTTTTCCAATCTCGTCCTGCCGCTCCTGTTGCACGGCATCCCGTTGATTCTTGCGGGCGCGCCCCTTCCGGAAACCGTCCTGCGCGCCGCCGCAACCGAGCCGGCCATCACGCTCGCCGCCGTGCCCGCGCTCTGGCGCACGTGGCGCGACGCGAACGCCATCCCGCGCAACGCCAAACTCGCCATCTCCGCCGGTGCGCCGCTGCCGGTGGCGCTCGAGCAAAGTGTTTTCGCCGCCAGCGGCTTGAAGATACACAATTTTTATGGCAGCAGTGAATGCGGCGGCATCGCCTACGACGGCGCCGCCGGCCCGCGCCTCGATGATTCCTGCGCCGGCGCCCCCATGCGCAACGTGAACTTGTCGATTGGCGAGGAAGGCTGCCTCGAAGTTCGCAGCAAAGCCGTCGCGCAAACCTATTGGCCCGAACCCAACCCGCGGCTCGCGGCCGGCGTCTTTCGCACGAACGACCTTGCGGAGATTTCCTACGGCCTGGTTTATTTTCGCGGCCGGGCAGGGGACCAAATCAACGTGGCCGGAAGAAAAGTCGCGCCCGAAAGCATCGAGAAAGTGCTGCTCACCCATCCCGGCGTGCGCGAGTGCGTCGTTTTTGGCGTGCCCAGCTCGGATGCCGAGCGCGGCGAAACCATCGTTGCCTGCGTGTCTGCGACGACGCAGGTCGCCGGTGAAAGCTTGAAGCAATTTCTCCTCGCGCAATTGCCCGCCTGGCAGGTGCCGCGCGAGTGGTGGCTGGTGGAATCGCTCTTCGCGAGCCAGCGCGGAAAGCTCTCCCGCGTCGAATGGCGTAAACGCTATCTGGAAAAAAAGTAGGACGGGCGTCTCGCCTGTCTCCATCTTTGCATCAGGTCTTGGCTCCATCCCCACTCAACGTCACTTCTCCCTGCATGACCGTATGTCCATTCACCGTCGCGCTCGTCTGCGCCTGCACTAAATTCCCCAGTCGGCTCAAAATTTTCGCCTCGATTTGAATCGTCTCCCCCGGTTTCGCTGTCCCCAGAATTTTTATCCCGCGCATCGCCGTCAGTTTCAATCCCGCCATCGGCGGAATTGCGGGATCGCTCTGCGCCACGGTTCCCGCGAGTTGCGCCGCGGCTTCCACGAGCAGCACGCCGGGAAAAATCGGCTGACCCGGAAAATGCCCGCGCAGGAATGGCTCATCCCCGCGCACGCGATATTCGCCGGTGCCGCTTTTGCCGGGCTCAAGTTTCGTCAGGTGATCAATGAATCGAAAATCCGGGCCGTGCGGCAAAAATTTAAGCGCGTCGCTCATTTTTGTGGCGGCGGTCTGCGACCTCCGCTGCAATTTATTTATTAAGTGGCTCGACAATCTTGTAATCGCTCTCCAATTTCGGCGCGAACAACGCAGCATCAATTTGCGGGTTCATCACGGAATTTTTGAACTCATTCCGCATGATCGACCCATCGGCGAATTGCATTTCGTTCAAACGCAGCGACCAGTCTTTCGTGGAAAAACCAATCTTGATCTGCGGCATCATTTTTCGCGCCCCGGCGGCTTTGGGTTGCAGCGTCAGTATGCAAACATCACCCGTGATTTGCTGGCCGAGGATGTTATAGTCAGCTTCCATTTCGGCCTGGCTGCGGGGGAAACCGGCTTCGAACAGCTTCATGATGTCGCCCCATTGGCCCTGCTGTTCGCCCGTCATCGGATAGCGTTCGACCCGCTTCAATCGCGGGTAGATGATCTGCATCATTTCCGGCCCGATGATCGCGATGGTTCGCGCCGGGTGCCCGAGTTCCCAGCGGACTTTGTTCGGCGCCTCGAACCAAACATGGCCCGTGGCCGTGAGTGGTTGCGCCAGTGATTTGAGAATTCGCGTCTGCGTGAAATCCGCCGACCACGCGTGAATGTTCTTTTGCGCGTTGAGCCAGGAACTCAGGACGGCGTTGTTGTCGGCGGCTCGCGTGTTGACGAGGCTGAATACAAGCAGCAAAGCAAAAACCGTCGCGCAGTACCTGGTAGGGACAGCGCGCTGCGCTGTCTGCGCCGCGTTCAGCGGCGCAACAGAGCAGGTCAAAACGCTCGAAAAATCCGTTCCGTCCGCCGAACGCGGACGGCGGCGCCGCAGCGCGGCGTCTCCACCTTTTATTTTTGCCAGACGGGCATGAATTGGTACCATTGTTCGATATGTTGTTGGATGACGGGCTCAAAGACCGTCACGATTGTTTGAGTGAGTTGTTGCCGCGCCGCCGGGTCGCGCAAAGCGCCGCGGTCGTAGGGGATATCCGGCAGCACATGCGCCTCGTAAGTGGCCCCGCGCCGCGGCAGATAAACGGGCAGCAGCGCGCAACCGGAGGCCCGCGCCAGTTCCGCCGCGGCGGTCGATGCGGCAAATTGTTTTCCAAAAAGATTCACCGTCGCTGAAGTTGACGCAAGTGGGCGATCGATTAAAACCGCAATCACCGCTCCCGCCTCCAACCGCCGGATAATGTCCACGAATGCAAACGGATCCGTGCCCACGACGAGCGTTTCGATGTTCCAACGCGCGCGCGAGGCCTGGCGGAGCTGAGTAAAATTTTTGCCCGGCTCGGCCATGGTGACGACCTGGAGCGTGATTCCTTTTTGCGTGAGCCACGGCCCACCGAATTCCCAATTGCCCAGGTGCGGCGTCAGCAGCAGCACGCCGCGCTTTTGCGCCAGCGCGTTTTCAAACCGCTCCCAGCCCGTCGCGTGTCCGAATGTGTTTTCGATCGGCAATCCCGCCTCGTAGCGCCAGAGATCGATGACCTTGACGGCGAAGCCGTGAATGAGCTCCCTGGCTTTCTTCGTCGCCGCGTCACGGTCGTTGTTCATCGCCGGCAAAAGATTTTGGATGACGACCTCGCGGCGCCTGCTGGCGAGCAGCCAATAAATGTTCGCGAACACGCGCCCGAAAAAAAGGCAGACGCGCCGCGGCACGAAACGGACAAACCCCAAACCCATGCGCCAGAATTCAGCGCGGTAGAGGGAGGACGGTGCTTCGAGTTGTTGTTTGGGGATCGATGCTGCGGAGGACATCAGGTTTAAGGTTGCCTTTGTTTGTTCGTTAACGTCGCCCACCATGACGGCAGCAGGAAGACGGAAATTAACATATTACTGCCGATGCCGACAGCGCAAACCTCGCCGAGGCTCGACATGCCGGCGTTGCTGGAAAACATCAGCGCCCCGAATCCCGCCGCCGCCGTGCAGCCGCAAAGCAGCAGCGCGCGGCCAACGGCCCGATGCGCCATTTGCAAATCGCCACGATAACGCCGCAGCGCCAATTGCATGAAAATGCTGTAATCGACGCCCGTCCCGAGAATCAGCGGAAGCCCCATCAGGTTCAGCAAATTCCACGACCAACCCACCAGGTGCATGACCGAAAGCAAAATCAATCCGCTGAGACACAAAATCGCCAGGCTCAATAAAATTTCCAGCGGCCGGCGAAATGCGAGCCAGAGCGAAAGAAAAACCAGGCCCACCATTGGCAAAACGAGCTTCCAAAGATTTTTCATCACGCTGTTCAGCACGGCCCGTCCCAGCAGGTCCCAGCCCGAAAGCCAGACTTCCTTGTCGCTTGCGGGTTCAAGCTGCTGCTGTAGGGGCGCGAGGCTGGCCACGGAATTCGTCGCCGTGGGATAGAGAAAACCGAGCGCGTAGAAATTCGTCGGTGTGCGTGCGACGAGCTTTTCAAATATCCAGCGGTCCAAATCATTTGTCGGCCAGAAAACGCCTTTGGCCTCCGCGGCGCGATGCCACGTGTCAAGAACGCCGCCCGCGAGATTGAAGGCGTTATCGGTGAAACCGTTCGTTAAAATCGCCGCGTGCAAAACCCCGCGTTGCTCGGAAAGTTTCAGCGCTGTGGCGCGATTCGCTTCCTGGAAATCCGGCCGCGGCCAAATCGCGCTCGCTGATGTGTAACCATTCAGCACGTGATTGCTGACCGCCTGATCCAGAATGGGCTTGGCGGCATCGAGCTTGCGGACCACTTCGGCTTCATTTGTGCCCGCGACCAGCAACCACAGCGGCTCCTTTTGTTGCCCGAGCGCCTTCTGGATTTCGTCGAGCGCTCCGTAGGCCTTGCTGTTGCGAGGCCGCAGCGCGTTCGCAGTCGGATCCATTTTGGGAATCCCGGACAGCAATGTTGCAATCGAAAACAAAATAACTGCCGCAGTGATCGTAAACACAAGTCCCGCATGTTTCGGCCTTGTATTCGCAGGATCCACGGCTCTATGCGCGCTGTCGTCTGCGGCCACGATGTCCGCGGGCCGCGCTTTTCTTCGCGCGGGAAATAACGGCGGCAAGAACGCGAAAATCATGATAAACGCCGAAAGCGCCACTCCAACGCCAACAAGCGTCCCAAGCTGGCCAAGACCCGGCAGTCCTCCAAAATTCAAAACCAGGAACGCGCTGATGGTCGTGGTGGCCGCCCAAAAAATCGCCGGCGCGATGGCCCCGCGAATCTCCGGTACGGAAAGACTGGGATGCGCCAGCGCTTCCTGGTAGTGCACCACCGCATAATCCACCGCCAGCCCCAGCAGAATCGCCGCAAAGCCCATGCTGACAACGTTGATGCTCCCGTAGATCAAACCGCCCAGTGCCAGCGTGCCGGCGAGAATAAGCGCCAACAGCGTGATGAGCCAGAGCATCGGTTTGATCCGCCGATGCGCGAGCCAGAATAGAAAAGCGATGATCACCGACGTGCCCCCGACCGAAATCGTGATATCATGCTCCATGCCGCGCGCGATCTCGGAAACAAATGCCGGACGCCCCGTGTAACCAACCGTGATGTCCGAAGCAAAATGGTCTTCCGCGCTCGCCCCGGCAACGTGCGCTTTGATCGCCTGAAGCCACGGATAACACTCCTTGTAAGTCGCCAGTCGGACGCTTGCCTCGACGAAAATGATGCGGAATTTCCCGTCGCGGGAGCTGAACAAATCCTGCCCGCGCGCAAAATTCGGCGCGGCAGCCGCGGCGCTTTCCGGCAATTGCGTGAGCCGCAGCGGATCGTAACTCAATCGCCCAATGACATCCGGCG
>Ga0335085_10005345_pt1 | contig 20654 bp, 23 predicted proteins | sample Lox_Sample_45_FD_206712 | JGI IMG/M metagenome (GOLD analysis project Ga0335085, IMG submission 206712) | Soil microbial communities from Loxahatchee National Wildlife Refuge, Florida, United States - Lox_Sample_4.5 | ecosystem: Environmental > Terrestrial > Soil > Wetlands | place: USA...
GATCTGGTTTGGGTGGAGGCTCTGCTGATGGCGCATTTATGTTGAAATTATTGAATGATAGTTTTCAGCTAAACCTTTCTTCAGAAAAGCTCATCGGATATGCCGCACAGTTAGGAAGCGATTGCCCCTTTTTTATATTGAATAAGCCTTGTTTTGTAACAGGTAAAGGCGAACAAATGGAGGCTTTTTCTCTTGATTTATCAGATTATTCGATTGCATTGATTCATCCCGGAATTCATATTGATACATCATGGGCTTTTTCTGAAATAAAACCATATCAACCGGAAAAATCATTAAAACAAATCTTGAAACAACCTTTAATAAGTTGGTCATCTGAACTTGTCAACGATTTCGAAGAACCGGTTTTGAAGGAATATCCCGAACTAATCCATATAAAAAAAACTCTTTATGAATCCGGGGCCTTATATGCAAGTATGACCGGAAGTGGTTCCTCTTTTTACGGAATTTTTAAAAAAGATGGGATCCCATCCTTTAGCTTTGAACAAAATTGCAGGATCGATATCATTCAATAATTACCGTGAAAGTAGTTGGCTTTACTTTTATTAGAAATGCGGTTAAATACGATTATCCAATCGTGGAAGCGATTCGCTCTATCCTTCCTCTCTGCGATGAAGTGATTATCCTTGTCGGCAATTCAGAAGATGAAACTGAAAAACTAATTAACTCGATTCAATCACCAAAAATAAAGATATACTATTCCCAATGGGATGATTCTTTGCGTGAAGGAGGAAGCGTGTTGGCTGCAGAGACTAATAAATCTTTTGACCATGTTCCTTCCGATGCTGACTGGTGTGTGTATATCCAGGGAGATGAGGTGATCCATGAAAAATATTATCCTGCGATCCGGGAAGGAATGGAAAAATATCTGAATGATTTTCGGGTTGAAGGGCTTTTATTCAAATACCTGCATTTTTATGCGAGCTATGATTTCGTTGGAGATTCCCGTAAATGGTATGACCATGAGATACGCATAATCAGGAATGATAAGAGCATCCGTTCTTACAAGGATGCCCAGGGTTTCAGAAAAAAGGGAAGAAAATTACAGGTAAAACCTATTGACGCATATATCTATCATTATGGCTGGGTGAAGCATCCGGCTCAACAAATGCAGAAGATCAATAATTTTGTCACGTTATGGGCCAATGCCGATGAGACCTTAAAAACAATTCGTAAAACAGCCGAAGCACATTTTGATTATGGCGACATTGATTCGCTGAAACGGTTTGAAGGTACACATCCACAGGCTATGCAGGACCGGGTAAAACATAAGAACTGGGATTTTGATTTCGACATCACTAAAAAAAAATTCTCCTTATCCGAAAGGGTTTTATATTGGGTCGAAAAGACAACAGGCAAAAGATTATTCAATTATCAGAATTACAAAATAATCTGAAGCAGTTCATTTTATTGTTTATTTCACGCAAAGAAACAAAGGAGTCAAAAGCACGAAGTTCTTTGTAAGTTTCCATGAAATGAACTATCTTGCTGAAAATTTTTGCATATCATTTTTCGTCCTGTCATACCAGATTTTCTGAACCAGAATCTTGATTTCCTCGATCATCAGTGATGACGATATGACCCTTCTTACAGGGAATAATCTTCTCGGGTTTATAATTTTTCATTTTAGATTTTATATTTATGCAAATGATATCCTCATTCACAGATAAAACACGTCACTATTTTGAGCTCGAAGAAAAATATGGCGCACATAATTATCATCCCCTTCCTGTAGTTCTTACAAAAGGCCAGGGAATATTTGTATGGGACGTAGATGGCAAAAGATATTACGATTTTCTCAGCGGCTATTCTGCATTAAACCAGGGTCACTGCCATCCTAAGATCATATCCACTTTAGTTGAACAGGCGCAGGTCCTCACACTTACTTCAAGAGCATTTCATAGTGACCTGCTCGGCGAGTATGCGTTGTTCATGCATAATTATTTCGGATATGACAAAATATTGCCAATGAATACCGGCGTTGAAGCGGTAGAAACAGCAATCAAACTTTGTCGTCGATGGGGGTATACAGTCAAAGGAATACCAGAAAATAAAGCAAAGATTATTGTATGTGAAGATAATTTTCACGGAAGGACCAGTGGAGTGATTTCATTTAGCAGCGATCCTGCCTCTTATAAAGATTTCGGACCCTTCATGCCTGGCTTCGAAATCATTCCTTACAATGACCTGGATGCATTGGCAAAAGCGCTGAAAAGTCCAGAAGTTGCAGGTTTCCTGCTTGAACCGATCCAGGGAGAAGCAGGTGTTATTGTTCCTGATAATGGATATCTGGCGAGAGCCAAACAATTCTGTGAGGATGCAAACCTTTTGTTTATTGCAGATGAAATACAAACGGGTCTGGCGCGTACAGGAAAAATGCTCGCCTGTGACCATGAAAATGTTCGTCCCGATATCCTGATCCTCGGTAAAGCTTTAAGTGGCGGCACCTTGCCGGTCTCTGCAGTACTCGCGGATGATGAGATCATGCTCACCATTCACCCAGGTGAACATGGTTCTACTTACGGTGGTAATCCACTTGCATGTAAGGTCGCAATGACTGCTTTAACGGTATTGAAAGAAGAAAAAATGGCAACAAATGCACAAATGCAGGGTGAGTTATTCAGGAATGAATTGAACAAAATCAATTCTCCGCATATTAAAATTATCCGTGGAAAGGGTTTACTAAATGCAATCGTTATTCAACATACGAAACCGGAAGCAGCCTGGGAATTATGTCTTGCCTTAAAAGATAATGGTTTGCTTGCAAAACCGACTCATGGCGACAAAATCAGATTTGCTCCACCATTGGTGATTACGGAAGAAGAGATCCTGGAATCAGTGGAAATCATCCGGAAAAGTCTTTTAAAATTAGATTAATTTAAAATCATTTTCTTTGCAGGAGCATTACTCAGATGGCACAAACTCATATTTACCAACAGCACACGGAAACCCATATGGTCAGTGCGGATAAGCTGACTGATATCGTGATTGGTATGTCGGATGGACTCACTGTTCCTTTTGCACTTGCTGCAGGAATAAGTGGCGCTGTTCAGGGCACCAGTCTGATCATCATCGCGGGACTTGCTGAAATTGCAGCAGGTTCTATTGCAATGGGATTGGGTGGATACCTTGCTGGAAAAACGGAAGTTGATCACTACAATAGTGAATTGAAACGTGAGTATGATGAAATAGAAAAACTGCCTCATGTCGAAAAGCAGGAAGTAAAAGACTTTTTTTCTTCTTTGGGATTAAGTGAAGAAGTCCAGAATCAAGCTGTGGAAGAAGTAATAAAGGACAAGGAAAAATGGGTTCAGCTGATGATGAAATATGAACTAGGATTGGATGAACCGGATCCCAAAAGAGCCAGGAAAAGTGCTTTTAATATTGGTGCATCCTATGTTGTTGGCGGGCTCATCCCTCTCAGTCCCTATTTTTTTGTTTCACGTAGCATCGATGGTTTAAAAATTTCCACACTCATCACTTTAATCTGCTTATTTATTTTTGGTTATTTTAAAAGTAAGATCACCGGTGTCAATCCCTGGTTAGGAGCATTGCGTGTTATGATCATAGGTGCCATTGCTGCCGGCTGTGCTTTTGGTATTGCGAGATTAATTGAATCCTGATTCAGCAGCCGCTAAGGAGATATTCTGCTATTTGTTTTTAAGTTTCATACTGGGCAATACTGCAGCAATCAGAAGAGTGGAACAGGAAATAAGCACTAAATAGAGTCCTGCTTTTATATCCGGACAAGTTCCCCTGTAACAGCCTGAAAAAAGAAAAAAGGTTTTGACTCCATAAGCGACAGTCAATACTCCCAAAAACATATTAAATCGTTTAGCCCATACCGTTGGGATAACTGAAAGTACAACATGTGCAATGGCCAGGAATACGAATACTTTGCCTGGCCTACCGTAGGAATTCTTTTCTGAAAAAAAACCGTTAAAATTTTTATCAAGGTCAGGATAATAAGCCCAGGGCATAAAACAGGCAATGATCAATATCAGAGCCGCAGCAATCCCTATATAAGTTGAATATTTCATCGCTGAACAGTCATTGAACTTGAAATATCTTGTCAGAAGATAAGGTTCGCAAAAATTAAAAGGACTACCTCAAGTAATCCTTTTAATTTTCTTAAATCTGAGGTTCCGAGCAGATTCGAACTGCTGTAGAAGCTTTTGCAGAGCTCTGCCTAGCCGCTCGGCCACGGAACCTTTTCAGGATGATCCGAATCATCATTCCTGCCTGACTCTGTGTGAGTAAGGTGTGGCAAAAGTAGTATATTCGGAGTAATTTCCCTAAAGGCAATTACCTTATGCAAAGGATCGCTGAAAGCGAATTGATGATTAATCAAAATGGAGCTATTTATCATCTGAATCTTCTTCCGGAAGAACTCGCTTCCACTATTATCACTGTAGGTGACCCCGACCGCGTAACAACGGTCAGCAATTTTTTTGATAAGATAGAAATCAAAAAACAACATCGTGAATTTGTAACGCATACAGGTTATATTGGTAATAAAAAAATATCTGTTGTATCGACGGGAATCGGTACCGATAATATTGATATTGTACTGAATGAAATGGATGCATTGGTGAATATTGATTTTGAAAGCAGGACAATCAAAAATAAACTCAGGCAATTGGATATTATGCGCATCGGAACGGCCGGATCATTGCAGGAAGATATTCCAGTAGATAGCTTTGTAGTGTCGACACATGGATTGGGAATTGACAACTTATTAAATTTTTACCGCCACGATCAAAATGATGAAGAAAAACAATTGCTTCAATCCTTTGTTACTCAAACGCAGTTGCATAACCGCTTTTCTTTTCCATATATCAGCGGAGCCGCCGCTTCATTGATGAAATATTTTGTGAATGGGTATCACAAGGGCATAACAGTTACCTGTCCGGGCTTTTACGGACCGCAGGGAAGAATGCTGAGATTGGGTCTGAGTAATCCCGATCTGATCAACCGTTTGACCCAATTTCGGTTTGGACAACACCGGATCAGCAATTTTGAAATGGAAACAGCCGGACTTTATGGTTTAAGCAAAATGCTCGGTCATCATTGTTTAAGTCTGAGCGCCATTGTGGCCAACAGGGTCACAAAGCAATTTTCGAGGGATGGACAGCGAACCATCGAAAATTTGATTCAAAAAACATTGGAAATAATCAGTGGGTGGTGAGTAAACTTTTGTTTGCAAAATGATTGATAACTTCGCGTAAAAATTGGATATAAGGTACAGCTGGCTACTATCAACACTATGAATATACGCTTTTACAAATACCAGGGAACAGGAAACGATTTTATTATTCTCGACAACCGGAACTGGAGTTATACGGCGCTTACAATGGAAAAAGTCAAGTTTTTATGTGACCGAAGATTTGGTATAGGGGCAGACGGATTGATGCTTTTGAATCAAAAATCCGGCTATGATTTTGAAATGATCTATTTCAATGCAGATGGACGTGAGAGCACGATGTGTGGAAACGGAGGACGATGCATGGTAAAATTTGCTTACCATTTAGGAATACATAAGGACAAATACCTGTTTGTTGCCGCGGATGGCATCCATGAAGCAGAAATTGGAGACGACGGAACCGTTAATCTCAAAATGCAGGATGTAAGAGAAATCAAAGAATTTCACAGTGATTATATTTTAAATACCGGTTCACCACATTATGTGAGGATCGTAAGTGATGTGATGGATTACGATGTTTTTCATAAAGGAATGGATATACGATATAGTGCCGATTTTGCCAAAGAAGGTATCAATGTGAATTTTGTAGAACAGAAAAAACCTGATGAAATCATTGTTCGTACTTATGAACGCGGCGTAGAAGACGAAACTTTTTCCTGTGGAACCGGTGTTGCTGCCAGTGCTGTGGTTTGCTACCATAATGATGTAGGTTATAATGATGTTACTGTCATTACCAAGGGAGGCAGGCTGGTAGTCAAATATGATCGCATGAATGATGGTTCTTTTCAGAATATCTGGCTTTGTGGACCGGCGGAAAAAGTATTTGAAGGACAAATCACGCTTCAGCCTTAGACAATTTTTGTTCGTTGACTAAGTCATAATAGAATTCTTACCTAACTACAATGCTCATAAATCAATTCCATGTTTAATATCAGGGTTTATGGAATCTTGCTGGGGGAAAACAGGCAGGTATTGGTATCCGATGAATACATCCGTGGAAATTATTATACTAAATTTCCAGGTGGAGGATTGGAATTCGGAGAAGGAACCAGGGACTGCCTGAAAAGAGAATTCATGGAAGAAATGAATCTTGAAGTAAGGGTCACCGATCATATCTATACGACAGATTTTTTTCAGATGAGCGCTTTCAATCCCGAACATCAGATCCTTTCTATTTATTATTTTGCCGAAGCGCTGGAACCAATAAAAGCCCCCCTCCGTGATAAGCCATTTGATTTTGATGAAAGAGAAATGAATATCTACAAAAAAACAGGTGAAACAGAAACTTTCAGATTTGTCAATTTCAAAGATTTTTCTGAAGAGAGCGTTACACTGCCCATTGATAAAGTAGTGGCAGGAATCGTGAAGAAGATGGAATGAAAAAAATATGCGAATGAAATCCTCTGATACGAGGCAGGCAGTAGTCAATCAACTCCTCAATTTTTTTTGGACGATTCTTTGTTTTGCTCCGGTGATTTATTTCTGGTGGCTGGCAGGTATTCATCTAAACTTCTATTTATTTTTAATCATTTCAGCAATTATTGGAATCATACCACAAAAAAAACTGGACTTTTTCTTATTAAGCCATAACAGAAAATTTTATGAAAAGATCGGCGTGAAGTACATCAGGAAATTTGTTCAAAACGGAGATTTTGCTGCTGCAATGAGTGGTAGTCGGACAAATCACCTTATCAAAACCACTTCACAAGCCGGACAATATCTAAAAACGATCGACATGTATGAACGCTATCATTGGATTTGCTTCTGCTTTTTCTTTTTGACTACGATCTATTGCTTTTCTTCCGGTTATTTAAAATTAGGGTTCGTGCTGGTCGTGGCTAATCTGTTATACAATATCAGCTCTATCCTTTTGCAACAATATAACAAGATAAGAATCCGGAAAATAATTGAATAGTCAGCTTCGATCCGAATTCATATTTCAGTCCTGACTGGGATGAGAAGGTGTATTCAACATTAATTCGAGGAATTTTAAATCCAGCCATTTACCGAATTTATATCCCACCTCTTTAAAATGAGCCACTTCAATAAAACCGAAAGATTGATGAAGTCGCAGGCTCGCTTTGTTAGTAGCCTCGATGCTTGCAACAATCACATGCATATTCTTTTCCATCGCGGCTTTTATAAGGGGAGGTATTAATAATTTTCCAATCCCTTTTCCACGTTGGTCAGATGCGACGTACACCGAATTCTCTACACTGTATTTATATGCAGGCCATGCGCGAAAAGGCCCAAAAGAACTGAATCCAAGAATCTTTTCGTTTTCTTCAGCCACAAAAACCGGGTAGCCGTCTTTAATTTTTGATTCATACCAGTTGAGACGCATATCCAGGTTATGCGGCCGGTACTCGAATACCGCAGTGGTTCTAGCAATAATATCATTGTAAATTTCCAGGAGTTGAGGCAGGTCCTTTTCCCTGGCGTTCCGGACGGAAATCATATGAGATATTCGTGTGAAAATTTATTTCTTATCTCCCAATTCAAAAATCAATGCCTGATCTTTAATTTTTCGATCATTTCCTCACTGGCATCATCAGCCGAAATTCCAAAACCGCTCACCAACACACCCTTATCGCCCTTCCTCGATTCTATCGCATAAACAACGGCTTCATCCCCAGGATCACTGGCTCCCTCAAATCTGTATACTTCCGAAATTTCGAATTCTGAAGGCTTAAAAGAAATAGACGACTCGTGACAATGGATATGGTCGAATTCCAGGTTGAAATCAACAGAATATCCTCGCTTCTTCAATCCCTCCACTGCTTCCGAAACAGTATCATAAACAAACATAAAATTATAACGATGGTTATAATGCAATTTACTGAATTAATAAAAGAGGCGAACGAAGATCAAAACAATTGAGCAAAGCCATCAGAAAATAAAAAATCAACTGACCATCGGCTGAATTTCTTTGATAATACCCATTACAAAAGTGCTTTGCAGGTGTCCCAGGTTTTCTACCTGTCCCAGTTTGTTGACATGAAAATCATAATATGCATCCATATTTTCCACCATTACTTTGAGCATGAAATCAAATTCACCGGAAATATTATAACATTCGATCACTTCATCAATCTCCTGTATGGTCTTAATAAATTTTGCTCCCGATTTTTTATTATGCTCTTTGAGTGATACATAACAAATCACAATCAGGCCTTTTTTTAGTTTGGCATGGTTTACCAGCGCTGCATATTGACGGATCACGCCCGTATCCTCCATTCTTTTGATCCGCTCATGAACCGGAGTCGGGCTCAGGTGCACCTTGTCGGCAATTTCCCGGACTGTCGATTTTGCATTTTGCTGGAGTAACTTCAGGATGGCCCGGTCCTTCTCATCCAAAACAGGCAGGAACGCAGGAGAATTCTCTTTTTTAAGGTCTTTTTCCATAATGAACTATGCATTTGTTCTATTAAAACGACAACTATCTGTACTTTATTCCAAATTTAATAAATTTTACTGATATTTTGTTCTACTGTCTATCTTTGCAAAATAAGAGCTTATTTGAGTTGTACTCCATAAAATAAAAAATATGTCAACGAACATTAAAACAAAAATTGATCTGAGTCTCCCCTACAAGGTGAAGGATATGAGCCTTGCAGAATGGGGTCGTAAAGAAATCAGGCTGGCTGAAGCTGAAATGCCGGGATTGATGTCGCTCCGTAAAGAATATGGAAAGCAAAAGCCATTAAAAGGGGCCAGGATCGCCGGATGTCTGCATATGACCATTCAGACTGCAGTTTTGATCGAAACCCTGGTGGAACTGGGCGCTGAAGTGCGTTGGAGTTCCTGTAATATTTTTTCTACCCAGGATCATGCAGCTGCCGCTATCGCTGCTGCGGGTATCGGTGTGTTTGCATGGAAAGGACAAACACTGGAAGAAGCTGACTGGTGTATTGAACAGACATTGTTTTTTGGGAGCACTGGTCGTCCATTGAATATGATACTGGATGACGGCGGTGATCTTACAAATATTGTCCTGGATAAATATCCCGAATTGATTCAGTACCTAAAAGGAATTTCCGAAGAAACGACAACGGGTGTTCATCGTTTATACGAGAGGGTTACAAAAGGCACATTGCCTGTTCCTGCAATCAATGTGAATGATTCTGTTACCAAATCCAAGTTTGATAATAAATACGGATGTAAGGAAAGCCTGGTGGATGCAATCCGTCGTGCGACTGACCTGATGCTGGCTGGCAAGGTTGCTGTAGTGGGTGGTTATGGCGATGTGGGTAAAGGTTCTGCGCTTTCATTAAGAGGAGCAGGTTGTCGTGTGATCGTTACCGAAATAGATCCCATTTGTGCTTTACAGGCTGCAATGGATGGTTTTGAAGTGAAGAAAATGATTGATGCCGTGAAAGAAGCAGATATCGTAGTAACTGCTTCAGGTTGCCGTGATCTCATCACAGAAAAACATTTCCGTGCATTAAAGGATAAAGCTGTGGTTTGTAATATCGGGCATTTCGATATTGAAATTGATATGGCCTGGTTGAATAAAAGCTATGGCCATACTAAGGATACCATCAAACCGCAGGTAGATATTTATAATATCGATGGCAGGGATGTGATCATCCTGGCTGAAGGTCGCCTGGTGAATCTCGGTTGCGCCACTGGTCATCCCAGTTTTGTGATGAGTAATTCTTTCACAAATCAAACCTTAGCTCAGATTGAATTGTGGAACAACCATCGTCAATATGAAAATAAAGTATTTGTTTTGCCAAAACACCTGGATGAAAAAGTTGCCAGACTTCATTTGGCAAAAATTGGCGTTGAGTTGGATGAATTAAGCGATGCTCAGAGTGAATATCTCGGTATTCCGAAAAATGGTCCGTTCAAAGCTGATCACTACAGATATTAATTATTGCTGAAATAATCTATGAAGAAAGATGCAGAAGCCATATCTGATGATATGGCTTTCTTTTTTTATTGCGCATTTAGCCATTCCTTAGGAATCCTGTTCAGGGATTTTATTTTAATCTGCTTATAAAAAACTTCTGCTCCTTCTGATTGTAACTGCAGCCTTCCTTTAACGAGAGGAATTGATTTCCCGTTTTCCAATTGTTTTGAATGATAAAGAACCATCATGCATTTTCCATTAATCACATGCACACTCGTATCGCCATGAACATATAAATCGAGTGTGTTCCATTGGCCCGAAGGATTCTCAGCATCGCCTTGCTTTATGCAATGCCTTCCGTTTTTATTGTCTTCTCTGAAAGTATACCATTGGCCTGCCGGATTATAAACATATTCAGTATCATTTTTTTTGTCTGCTGGAATGTCTTCCATGGCGCCGGCAACTCCCCAATAATCACCGCAATTCGTTTCCTCGATCTGAAATTCCTGGGAACGCATCCAGTAACCGCCATCTGCAGAACCTTGCTGACCAACTGCATGATATAATAAGCCACTGTCTTTCTTTTTATTTTTTTTTGGACCCCAGGTCAATTCACCCCATTTAAATAATAATTGAAGATGGTAGTTTTCATATTCTTTCTTTGTCGTTATTGCTCCGAAAATTTCTCCAGAAACCCGAATCGCTTTTTCTCCATCCATATCGACTACACTAAATACATGGGCCGGGTCATTGTTCAAACCAAAAGGTTTTTCATTTGATTTATTTCCTGATTCATCAAATTTTGGCCCAAGAAAAACATTCCAGCCTGATAAATCCCTGCCATTGAAAAGTTGTATCCATTCATCTGCATTTCTTGAAATAGAATTAAAACCCGCACAAAAAATACAGATCAATATGAATGCATAGATATACTTATATTTTGTCATGGTGCTATGTTTATTGTTTAGAAATTTCTTTTGCAATCTACTTACTTAATACGAAAAGGTCAGGGCAGGACAAATTTGTATCTTCGTGTCATCGTTTATGAGTATTCAGGCAAAGGATAATTATTTTTTGATTACGGTTTTAGGATTCCTGAGCGCCATCGGTCCTTTTTCTATTGACATGTATTTACCGGGCTTTCCTTCTATTGCAAAAGATTTAGGAACCACTGTTGCACATGTTTCTCTTTCCTTATCCAGTTTTTTTATTGGTATTTCCCTGGGCCAGTTTTTATATGGGCCTTTATTGGATCGTTTTGGACGAAAAAAGCCGCTCTATTTCGGCATTAGTTTATATCTGCTGGCTTCAATCGGCTGCACTTTTGCTGTGTCTGCAGATGCTTTAATCATATTGCGCTTATTTCAGGCATTGGGCTCCTGTTCCGGATTAGTTGCATCGCGAGCAATGGTTCGCGATCTATTTGCTGTAAAAGACAATGCAAAAATTTTTTCAATGCTCATGCTTGTGGTTGGCGTCTCTCCTATCATCGCACCTACACTGGGCGGATACCTGACCGCAACTATCGGATGGAGATATATTTTTGTTGTACTTGCTTTTTTTGGCCTCGCAATATTGGCAGCTGTTCATTTTTCCCTTCCTGAAAGCAGGGAGCCTAATCCTGATCATTCACTCAAACCAAAACCTATTATCAAAAGTTTTGTGCTTATACTCAGAGATTCGCAATTCTATACTTATGCGCTCACGGGATCGGTTGCTTCAGCTGGACTTTACGCATATATCGCTGGTTCTCCCTATGTATTTATGGAATTATTCCATGTTTCCGAAAAACAATATGGCTGGATCTTTGCACTCATCGCATTGGGCTTAATCGGTGCGAGCCAGTTAAATAGTGTTTTGTTAAGGGTCTACCAGAGTGAGCAAATTATTCCGGTTGCTTTGTTGTGTCAGACAATAACAGGTATGCTTCTATTTGTCGGTACAATTCTCGGAGTTTTGGAACTGTTCAGTACAATATTTTTTATTTTTATTTTCTTATGCTGCCAGGGTTTTACATTTCCCAATTCATCTGCATTGTCTCTTGCCCCTTTCACAAAAAATGCAGGTAGCGCATCTGCATTGATGGGTGGAATACAAATGAGCATTGGTGCACTGACTTCAGCCATTGTTAGCTTTTTAAGCAATCATACTGCACTGCCAATGACCGGAGTGATGGCTTGCTGTGCATTGACAAGTTTCTCCATCCTGACAATCGGTAGAAGAATTATTAGATACAGGGCAAGTATTATGGAAGTTCAGGAACAGAGTGCCGAGATGATCAGTGCATCTTAGAAATATTGCTAAATTTTTCCTTGCTGATTTTGCAGGTATCTGTTTCGAATTGCTTTTGCAGTCTTATGCTGTCCGTCATGGCTCCATCCCGGAGGCATGAATATGTACATCAGCTTATTTTTTATACCTGGTGCATTTTTCACATCTCTCCATAAAATACCAATCTCGCCAAAATAAACGTCAATGAAATTTTTTGAATTTACTTTTCTTGTGATCCCATACTCAATAGGAACATCGTCCCTGTCCAGTTGTAATGTTCCGAAAGCCCAGTCCCAAATATTCAGAAGATTACAAAAATTTGTATCCATATATAACGGGTTCCTGGCATGATGTACCCGATGATAAGAAGGGGTTAAAATGATTTTATGCAAAAAACCCATTCTCCCTTTTTTCAAAATATTCTCACCCACATGGATAAACGCTCCCCAGGTCCCATCGATAAACATAATCAGGAAAAGCATTGGCGGGCTCACTCCTGCCAAAATACAAACCGAAGTTCTGATCACATCCGCATATGGAGCTTCCAGGAAAAAATGCGCATAGGTGATCGAAAGATTCATCGTTTCCGGCGCATGATGTGTGGAATGAAGGCACCATAATAATCTCACTTTATGCGCGAGATAATGATAGATGAAATGTCCGAATTCCCAGACAATATAACCGTATATCAGCCAATACCAGGTAAAACCAGTTTTGAAAAGCGCATGTTTCTCAAAAAGCCCAATGATAAATGCAACGGCAGCAATGGAAATAAACCGCGATACAAAACGGTTAAATACGAAAATGAAAAATGGAACCCGGTAATCATCCACTTTAAATTTTTTATAAAAAACAGCCCGCAGAATTTCAATGATCAGTAAAAAAGGAATCAGGGGGCCGATCGCAGACAGAATTCCATCCATGGTGAGGAGACTGCTGTAATTACCCGATTTGATCATATCAATCAATGACCCGATTCCAAGGAAAGAAATAAGCTCCTCGTATAAAATTTTCAGGAAGGCCATACTATCGGGAACTGGATGTTCGTGAAACAGAGCCGGCTACTTATTCAGTAACCGGCGTCATTGTATTAGTGATTAATATCCCCATTTTTTCATGATGTCAAAATCTTCTTTTGCGCTGTCAATCGGAGCTTTTCCCTGGTATGATTCCTGCTCAACTATAAAATAGGAAGTGCCTGCTTTTCTGCCGGCATCGATCACTGATCGCGTATTAACAATGCCCGCTCCAAGGATCGTGCTTTCATATTTCTCTCCCCCATTGGAACCGGGGTTGCTGCTTTTAATTTCATCTTTTACATGCATTAATTCAAATCTTCCCGGATATTGCTTCACAATATCAGCAGCTACAGCTCCTCCGTTGTATAAGTTACCAATGTCTAATTGCTGAGCTACCAGGGAAGGATCTGTATTTTGCATAATCAGATCATAAATTTTTTTACCATCGATCAGCGTATTGAATTCAAAATCGTGGTTGTGGTATCCGAATTTCATGCCCGATTTCTTACACAATTCGCCACTCTTATTAAAAATATCCATGAAATGTTTGAAGTCATCATAGCTCTTTCGAAGGCTTTCATCCAACCAGGGACTAACTACATAACTTTGCCCGGCTGTCGCCGCATCTGCAACAGTATATTTCCACTCATCGGTAAAATCATTTTTGGCACTATCCCAATGTTCTTTTTTAAGTTGGGTATGTCCACTGACCATTTTCAAACCAAGATCATCCAGTAATTTTTTAAAATCCGCAGGATCGTATTTATAAAATTTCCGGTTTATATAATTGGCATGTTCGACATATTTATATCCGATTCCCGCTATTTGTTTCAGTGTTCCCGCAGCATCTTTTCCCATATCCGCGCGGACTGAATATAATTGGATACCCAGGTATACATCCTTTTTTGCCAGGGCAAATAAGTTCTCTGAAAATAAAGTGGCTGCTGCTACAGAAAAAGTGCTGGTCTTAAGAAAGTTTCTTCGTGAAGTATTCATGGCAATGACAATTTTGATTTATGATAATAATGAAATAAAGATATTATTTCTTTTGGTTGACCGAAAAGATATTTTGATTTAGACCATGAACCATAGTCCATAGACCATCGGCTCTTGGCTACTCTGCGACTTTCAATATTGGCTTCAAAGAGCCATTCCGGATGATATGGTCTGCCACGAGATCGATATTCTTGGTGGTAGAATTGAAGGATATACCCCTGCCAGCGAGTTGTATCATGCAAACATCATTTTCGCCATCACCAACAGCTATACTGTCGGTGGTGTTAATATTGAAATGGTGAAGCATATGTAATAGCATATTGGATTTGCAATGTTCATGATTGCAAAGACTTGATTCGTCATTCTGAAATTGTGAAGGGATTTTTACTTTACCAGTCGCAATTCCTTTTTTAAACTCAAGCTCATTGCCCAATGTGAAATCAAGTCCCAATAAATTTTTTATATGATTGGTAATACTATGGTAGCTGTCACTGATAATTCCGCAGATATAACCCCGCAGTTGTAATTCCCTGATGACCTGTACCGCATCTCCGATCAATGGAATGGATTCTGCCACATGAATCAATTCAGAAAATGTTTTCCCTTCCAAAAGGCTTGCTATCTGCTGTGTTCTTAAATAATCGTTTTTTTGTGTCGCAATAATCTTATCCAATTCATCTTTGAATCCAAATTTTGCAGCTGCCGTATGAATAAAACTGCCACGCAATAAAGTATTATCCATATCAAAGACTATCATTTTTTGTTGGGAGGCAGATAATTTCTGAATTGCAGAATCGAATGGTTCGCTGATTACAGCTACAGAATTTTTATTTTCTGTGCCCGTTGAATGTGGGTGCTGGTTAAAAATGTTTACTCTTTTGAAAATAGCGCCAGCTACCTGCTTTGCCATCCGGCCCAATGCCTGCAAAGGCTGCATATCATTTTCGATTTCGCCAATGCAAACTTCTTTGATCCTGGCATTTACCTTATCCATATCAATCAGGAGACCAATATCAACCCCGTAATCGTTTTCAAATTCTACTTTTTCGAAAAAAGATTTTTTTCCGGCGATCATGCCGCTGAGCGGTTGCCTGAATTTTAATAAATGGGGGAAGAAAAACTCCAACAAAGGTTTTACAAGTATTTCAGTTACCCTGCCAGCCTGTCTTTCAAAATATGATTTTACGAAATCGGCTTCATTGTCGATAAGAGGACGAGACAATTTTTCAATAATATCTTCACCGTAATTAGGAATATCGGCATCGAGAAAAACAAGAATTTCATTTTTCGCAAACATCATTCCTTCACGCATCGACTGACCTTTACCAAGTTCAGTACTCGTAATAATGATCGCATTTTCTTTCCTGGCTTCCGACACTGTTTTATCTGTGGATTGATCATCCACTACAATAATTTCTGAAATCTGCTCATTTCTTTTTGCCTGTCGGATTACTTTACGGATGGTTTTTTCTTCATTCAAAGCCGGTATAATGACACTGATCATAAGTAGAGGTTTTGTTTCTGAAAGAAATCCGGTTCACTGAGAAAACAATATGAAAGTAAGATAAGCTTTAAATGGTTAACGGGCCGGGTATCCAATTTAACATTAACCTAAAATTGTGCCAGAAAATATTTAATTTACTTATTGAGCATCAATGGATAAATTGGTTTTACAGAATTGAATATGGGGTTTTTTGTCAACAAACTCCTATTTTAATTACATTATTTGTGTTTATGAATATTGCTCCTTCAGTCTATAAAAAAATTGTTGCAGCCAAACTATTTATGGATCAGAATTTCCATGAATCAATTGATCTGCATCATATTTCACAGAAAGCATGCATTTCAAGATTTCATTTCCACCGGTTATTTACCCGCGTCTATAATCGCACGCCTCATCAGTATCTTACCAGGAAAAGAATCGCTCAGGCTTGCAAACTATTAGAAGATAAGAAACTTACAGTTACTGAAATTTGCAATTCTGTTGGTTTTGAAAGTATGGGTTCTTTCAGTGTCCTTTTTAAAAAAGAAATGGGTATTGGCCCCAGCATTTACAGAAATATTATCCTGATAAAAAAAGAAAAAACAAAAACAAGCCCGAATAGCTTTATTCCGAATTGTTTTATCGATCAGTATTCAATGGACCGATAAAAGCAATTTTCAAGAAGCAATTCTCAGTCCTACCCTGTAGTTTTGATCATTAAATTATTATTTTATGATTACAAAACTTTCGCATACTACTTTATATGTATCCGATCAGGATAAAGCTTATGATTTTTATGTAAATACACTTGGATTTAAAGTGCATACAGATGCTAAGATGGAAAATGGGTTCAGATGGCTGACCATTACCGCTCCCGATCAGCCGGATTTGGAAATTGCCTTATTGACTCCCCTGAATCCATACATGTACCAGGATGAAGATGTTAGAAATGCATTTAAACTCTTACTCGATAAGGGAGCATTGGGTGCCGGAGTGCTGCATACACCCGACTGCAGGGCTACTTATGAAGAACTAAAATCCAAAGGAGTTCAATTTAAATCGGAACCAAAAGAACAGTTCTATGGAATTGAAGCAGTCATCACTGATGGATGCGGTAACTGGTTCAGCATGACACAGCCCAGGGAGATCTGAGGTGTGGACCGTAAGCGATTGGCAAAAGACCATGGTCTATCGTCTATTATCTATTGTCTAAATTAAACTTCCAACATATGTTATCCTCATTTTTATCTCATGCCAATTATTGGGCATTACTTGTATCAACCCTCGCTTATTTTATTCTCGGTTCACTTTGGTTTTCTGTTTTGTTCGGAAAGATATGGTCTGCCGAAGTTGCAAAACATGGAGTTGTTATTAAAGAGCCGTCAAAAAAAGACATCAGCTCTAAAATGATTCAGACTTTTATTTGCAATGCCATTGCAGCAGTTTCCATCGGGTACCTTGTTTATGCAACAGGTATTGTAAATTGGGTTGCCGGCTTGAAGATGGGACTTTTATGTGGAATCGGTTTTGCTACGGTGGGAATTTTTATTGCTTACACCTGGGAAAGCAGGTCGTTGAAATTACTGATGATCGATTGCGGGTATGCGATTGTGGGAATGGGAATCTGCGGAATTATTCTTTCGGTGTGGCGTTGATTTTTCCCATTGCAGGCTGAGCTTTAAAGGTGTAATTTTTTTGTGTCAGATAACTAAATGATACAACTATCGCCGTTGTAAATATTTTGGCGATCGTGGGATAGATATGAAAATGCTCAACGAAAAGTTTGATGAATACATAATTGAGCACAATACAGATAACGACCAGGACAAAATAACGAAAGAGCTGTACCCTTCCATGTAAAATTGAATCGGTAAATACAACGTGACGCATCAGCCAAAAGCCTGTGGGAAAGCTTACCAAAAAAGACATAATAAAAGCGGCAATATGTGGCTTGAAAGCAAAAAAACCCAAATCAAGCACCTGTTTCTTTAAAATAAAATTATAGCTGATAAAATAAACGAAAATATCCAAAAAGGTATTGAATCCCCCGCATGCTGCATATCGGAAGGTCTGCAGGGGCATGAATTTCCTGAAAGGAGGATAAAAAAAATCGATCAGCGATATGATCTGTTTTTTGGGCATAAATACTTAAAACGTTGGCGCCGCGAAGGTAGTATAAACAAGGTTTCCAAACCGTTAAAATTCTGTTGGATATGCGATATGGACTGGAGATATGAGATAAGGGGCTGCGACCAATCGCTAACCCCAATCACAGATCTCCTTTCACCAATCCCATATCGCAAACCGACTCCTTAAGGAAGCCAAATTCAAATTGCTTACACAGGATTCTTGAGCTACTTTTGCAGCCTATTTATCAAAAAATGGATATTGCCAACCGGATCAGGGAAATTGTTCAGAAGATTATACAGGAGAATTATCAATTAAATATTGATTCAAAGGATATTCTTATTAATGAAACCAAGTCCGAATTTGAGGGCGACTATACATTAGTGCTGTTCTCTTTTGTAAAATCCTTAAAAAAATCTCCTGAGCTTTTAGGAAATGAACTCGGTAAAATACTGCTATCTGCCCATTCAGATCTTTTCTCCCGGTTTAATGTTATAAAAGGTTTTCTTAACCTGACAATTGCCGACTCTGCCTGGATCGATTTCCTTCAGGGCCATTCTTTTGAAAATAATTTTGGGAAGAAAGAAAAAAATGGCCGCAGGGTTATGATTGAATATTCTTCTCCCAACACGAATAAGCCTTTACACCTGGGTCATCTCCGAAATAATTTTCTGGGTTGGAGTGTAGCAGAAATTTTTAAGATGAATGGCTATGATATTGTAAAAACCTGTATTGCAAATGACCGGGGAATTCATATCTGCAAAAGCATGATTGCCTGGAAGCTTTTTGCCAACGGAGCAACACCGGAAACTACACATATTAAGGGCGATCATTTTGTAGGAGATTACTATGTTCTTTTTGGTGAGGAGCACAAAAAGCAGGCAAAAGAATTAGTTCAAAAAGGGATGACGCAGGAAGAAGCGGAAAAAAATGCACCGATTATGGTTGCAGCACAACAGATGCTGGTAGATTGGGAAGCAGGAAAACCTGACGTGATTGATTTGTGGAAAAAAATGAATAGCTGGGTTTATGCCGGATTTGATGAAACCTACAAAAGAATCGGTACTGATTTCGATAAGATCTACTATGAGAGCGAAACCTATCTCCTGGGTAAAAAAATGGTGGAAGACGGACTGAAAAAAAATGTTTTTTTTCAAAAAGAAGATGGGAGTATTTGGATCGATCTCACTAATGATGGATTGGATCAGAAAATCGTTCAGCGAAAAGATGGAACCGCTGTATATATTACACAGGATATTGGGCTCGCATTGGAAAAATATAAAGAATATAAGCCCGACCTAAGTGTATATGTGGTAGCCGACGAGCAGAACTATCATTTTAAGGTCTTAAAACTGATCTGTCAAAAAATGAATATTCCTTCTGCCGATGGTATTTATCACTTGAGCTACGGACTGGTGGAATTGCCAACGGGAAGAATGAAAACAAGAGAAGGAACAGTTGTGGATGCAGATGATTTGCTTGACGAAATGGTATTAGAGGCGGAAAAGAAAACGAAAGAGCAGGGCAAAACGGAAGGCTTTACAGATGGTGAGCTAAAATCACTTTACGAAACGATTGGTCTGGGAGGAATTAAGTTTTTTTTACTGCGTGTTGATCCAAAAAGAAAAATGGTATTCAATCCGGAGGAATCTATTGACCTGCATGGATTCACTGCTACATTTATTCAATATGCGTATGCCAGGATTCGGTCGATACTGAGAAAGGAAGAAGGAATTCGGCCGAAACAGAAAGTCGGAGGAAGTTTATTTCCGCTGGAAAAAGCGATGATTTTGAATCTTGAAAAATATCCATCTGTTCTCGAGCAGGCATGTGTTGAAATGAATCCATCAGTGATAGCTAACTACACATTTAATCTCGCAAAAACATATAATTCTTTTTACGCAGAACATTCAGTTAACAAGGCTGAAACTGATGAAAAAAAACAGTTACGACTTCAATTATGCCAGCTTACTGCGATCGTTATTAAGTCTTCGATGGAATTGTTGGGAATTAAAGTTCCTGAGAGGATGTAGTTCGTCTGATCGGAACTTTCAGACCTTAATTACATGTCAATTTTCTTCTCGGTCTTCAAACTCTTTAATGAAGGGTCCATTTCGATGGCTTTATCACACAACATTTTTCCCTTCTGCTCATCGCCTTTTTTCTGGTAAGCCATGCCGATCATATAAAGCGCTTTGGCATTCTCTTTATCAAATGATAATATTCTGTCCCAATAATCAATGGCCTCTTCATATTTTTTCAGCTTGTAGTATACAAAGGCAACACTATATAAAAGATCCAGGTCGGCTGGTTTTTTTTCCAGGACCTGCAGCATGAGCTCCAGTCCTTTTTCAGCTTGTCCGGCTGCTACATATGAATCAGAAAGATTTTCATAATAATCGTTGTCTTTTCTATATCCTTTCAAAGCTGCCAGTTCATAGTACTTAACGGCTGTTTTATCATCGTAAATAGTAGCCAGCGCCAATGCACATTCATAAATCCATTGAAATTTCGTGGAATCCAGGCTAATAGCTTTTTGAAAATATGCGATGGCGGGTTTGTAATTATTCATATCCACAAATGCACGGGCGATCAGGTAAGGTATTTCAGCATTGGCAGAATCATCTCTGGATGCACTTTGTAAATATTTAAATGCATGTCCATAATCTTCTAATTCATAAA
>Ga0335085_10005346_pt1 | contig 20653 bp, 18 predicted proteins | sample Lox_Sample_45_FD_206712 | JGI IMG/M metagenome (GOLD analysis project Ga0335085, IMG submission 206712) | Soil microbial communities from Loxahatchee National Wildlife Refuge, Florida, United States - Lox_Sample_4.5 | ecosystem: Environmental > Terrestrial > Soil > Wetlands | place: USA...
GCGATCCGAGCGAAGGGCAGGAGTCCGACTTCGGCCATCGCACCTCCTGCCTCCGTAGCAGACAACGATTCTCAAGAACTTGCGATTGCGAATTCTCATGGTTGTAGCGAGGATGTCAACAGAGCCATGCCGATTCTAGCCAGCAGTCAGCCATAGCCGCAGTTCTCGCCGGCCAGAGTGCAGTTATTCACGGTCCTCCGGGAACCGGCAAGAGCCAAACCATCGCTAATCTGATTGCCAGCCTGGCCGCAGCGGGGAAGCGGGTATTATTCGTTGCGGAGAAGCGAGCTGCCCTGCAGGTAGTTCTCAAGCGCCTTCAACAAGTCGGGTTGGACAAGGTCGCAATCGACCTTCACGGAGCCGATGTTTCTCCCAAACGAGTAATGGAGCAGGTGGCAGCGGCGCTCAACGCTATCCGGGAAGCGACCCCGGTCGATTGCGAACGCATGCATCAGCAGTACGTTGAACGCCGTGAGCGAGTGAATCGGCATGTTGAAGCCATCCATCGAAAACGCGAACCCGGCAAGATGTCCGTATACGAACTGCATGGAACGCTTCTTCGTTTGATGGGAGAAGTCCAGTCCGACGTCAGATGGCGCGGTGCCGAGCTCCAGAAGATAGCAAAGTCGGATCCTGGGAGCGTCCGTGACCTGCTACGGGAAGCCGAAGGCCTTGCCTCATTGTTCCTCAGAAGCGACCCATCTCCTTGGAACGGTGTGAATTTGCCGGACGGCAGGACTGCTCAGCACGCGATAGACTTGGTTACGCGGCTGCATTCGCAATCCTGGCCAGAATTCACGGAATCACAAACGGAACTTTTGGCAGGTTTAAGGTTCCGCTCCCCCAGAAGCCTACAGGACGCAAGGGAAATATACGCGCTGCTAGCCTCGGTGCAGGCAACACTGGAAACATATTCACCGCAGCTATTCAGGCAGAACATTCAGGAAATGATTAGGGGCCTAGCACCAGGGAAGGACGGCGGCTTTAGGGCCCTCTGGAGTTGGTGCACAAGTCCAGTCTACCGGCAAGCCAGAAGAGGTGCCCTGGGATATCGTTTGCCGCGTAAAGTTCGTACCTCCGAGTTATTCAAGGAACTCGCCGCAGCGGAGGCCCAGCAAGCAAAGTGGAGGGAACTTAGCGATCACAAATCCTCACCGCAGCCATTGTCCAGCTACTGCGAATATCTCGGGAGATTGGCACCCGTCGTGGCTGATGTACAGGAATTGGGGCTCATTCTATCCAAGAAGCAGCTCGAACTGTCCTCTCTGGCACAGATCGGTCAGCTCATTGAAGCTTTGGCAAAAGACCGGGTTACACCCACCCGGCTTCCCAAATTGTATGAAATCGAACAGAAGCTCGAAGCAAGTGGTGCAGGGAAACTGGTCGAGGAGCTTCGAAAGAGAAGGCTGGTCCCGGACGGGTGGTTCGCGTTATTCGACCTTGTCTGGTGCACCTCTTGCCTCGAAGCGATCCAAATCGATGACGCGGAAATAGCAGGCTTCAATGGGAGAACGCATGACCGCTTCGCAGGCGAATTTAAAGAACTCGATAGGGAGAGAATTCGGATTGCAGCGGCGCGTGTCCAGCGAGCGTACGCCGAACGCGCCATTGTGGAAATGAACGCTTACAAATCGGAAGAGTACGTGATTCGTTCGGAGGCGGAGAAGAAGAGACGCCACCGTTCCTTGCGCTCCCTATTCGCGGAATCTAGGCACGTACTTACCGCTGTTTGCCCTTGCTGGATGGCAAGCCCTCTTTCGGTGAGCCAGCTTCTGGACACAACGTCATGCTTTGATTTTGTTATCTTCGACGAGGCAAGTCAGGTCCTGCCAGAAGATGCCTTGCCGGCAATTATGCGTGCGAAGTACTTGGTCGTCGCTGGTGACAGCTGGCAACTTCCCCTCACCACTTTCTTCGCAAGTGCTGATGAAGACGAACTAGACGATGACGAATTGAATGCAGCAATTGAGGGTTTCGAGAGCCTCCTCGACTCCGCAAACACTTTTATGCCGGCGTGGCACCTAAACCGGCATTACCGGAGTCGGGACGAGTCGCTAATCAGTTTCTCCAATCATTTCATATACAAGGACCGCTTGGTCACGTTCCCGGGCCCCGGCGGGATCCCCGTAATCCAATTTGAACAGGTTCAGCAACGCCTTGGGATCGATGGCCAAGAAGAAAGCTCTTCGGCTGAAATAACCAGAGTAGTCGAACTAATTCTGGACCACGCGGAAAAACGGCCGACCGAATCGTTAGGGGGCATCGCCATGGGACTTAAACATGCCGAACGCGTCCAAGCGAAGCTTGACCAGGTTCTTGCGGAAAGGCCTGAGTTGGGCCGGTTTTTCGATCCACACGCTGAAGAGCGGTTTTTTGTGAAAAATCTAGAGCGAGTCCAGGGGGACGAGCGCGACGCAATAATTCTGACCGTTGGCTATGGAAAAGACCGAGCAGGGAATCTCCCCTTTAGGTTTGGACCGCTACGGTCAATTGGCGGGCAACGGCGGCTGAATGTGGCAGTCACTCGAGCTCGCCGCCGAATGACGCTTGTTGCCTCGTTCAGTCATTTGGATATGGATATTGGTAAGATACGGCCAGGCACTGGCGTTGAGCTGCTCCGCCACTACCTAGAATATGCCTCCACAGGAGGCAAGCGGCTCGCCAATCTTGTCACTACTGGTTTTCCCCTGAACTCTTTCGAAGCCGAAGTGTTTGATGTACTTTCTACCAAGGGCATCTCCCTCATACCTCAGCTAGGAGCGTCTAGCTATCGCATTGATCTTGTCGCTCAGCACCCGAAGCAGCCGGGGAAATACGTCTTGGCCATCGAATGTGACGGTGCGTCATACCATTCTGGGCCCACTGCTCGTGATCGTGACCGTCTAAGACAGCAACAATTGGAGAACCTGGGATGGAGATTCCATCGTATTTGGTCAACTGATTGGTTTACCCGCAAAGACGACGAGGTAAACCGCGCACTGGCAGCTTATGAAAGAGCAGTCGCGGCTGCTAACGCATCAAATGACAACTCTCCAAATTCAGAATCGGCAGAAAAACAAAACACTCACAAATCCCTAACCCGTATGCCTCGACCAAACGTCCGTCGGCATGACTCTATTAATGGCTACACGCAGAGAGATATCCTCGCGCTTGTAGACTGGATCGAATCGGATGGCCGGCTGCGAACAAATGAGGAAATTATTGAGGAGTTGGTGCCAGAACTGGGATTTCAGCGCCGCGGCTCCCGAATCGAAGAAATACTGAAATCAATACTTGACCAACGCCGCCGATGATTGGGAAACGGGACAGACGGGACGTTTCCACGAATCTTCATTCTGTTCGAAACCTTGAACCTTTAACTGTGAACCTTGAACCCGCTTTTCCGCCGCCCCATTACTCTTTGCGCGAAAAATCCTTCTAGTACCATAAATTAATATTGACGAAATGTGTAATCAAAGCGAGAATGCCTCATGTTCGCGCGGGGACGGGCTTGCCTTCACACCCCGCCTTTCCTCGGCCAGAAATTCCTTGCCGCTAAGTCCCCTGTTTCCATCACATCGCAGCTGATACAAAACAAACGACTTCGATGCCCTCCAACTCCTTTCTTTCCAGCACTTACAAAAAACCGGAGGGGTACCCTTTTGGAGTGCGGCGGCTCGACGCCGCTTTTGCGGTCACAGCGCCATCGCCTACACGATCCCTGGAGCACTGCCCACCACCTCAAAGGCGAGCGCCCTTGCTCGCTGCCGCGCTGGAAAGCGGCCCGCCCCGGAAGGCGGGCCCTACAAGATTTCTTCAAAACCCGGAATACGGGTCACAAGACGCCGCTGCACGCTTGCCGGCTGGAAGCCGGCGCTACCTCTTCCCGCTCGCCACCCGCCACTTCCTCCTTATACCTCCCTTCTTCGGGCCACGGAACGCGGGTCACGGGCCACGTCTCCCTTGCCACTTCTGCTAAACTGGACGTTTCGGAGCTACCAACGGGACACGGCTGACTATGACGGACGCGAACAAGACGAATACAAGCGGGGTGCGAGTGCGGTTTGCGCCTTCGCCGACGGGGTATCTGCACGTAGGCGGAGCGCGCACGGCGCTCTTCAACTGGCTGTTTGCGCGCAAAGAGCGCGGCACGATGATCCTGCGCATCGAGGACACCGATGCCGAACGCAACAAGCCGGAGCTGGTGACGGGAATCATTGATGGGTTGAAATGGCTGGGCGTGGATTGGGACGAAGGCCCGTACTACCAGTCGCAGCGGACGGACTTTTACCGCGAAATGGGCAAGAAGGTGCTCGCCAGCGGGCATGCGTTCCTCTGCTACTGCCCGCCGGAGAAATATGTCGGCGGCGACCATGCGGAAGAGGGCGCCGAGGGCGCGAAGGTGCGCAAGATCACGCGCTGCACCTGCCGCGATGGCAAGCCTTCCACGCCGGGGACGAAGCCGGCGGTGCGATTCAAGGTGCTGGTTGGCGGCACGACGAAGTTTTACGACGCCGTCTTCGGCGAGCGCGAATTTCAGAACGGCGAGATCGAGGATTTCGTGCTGCTGCGCTCCGGGAAAGAGGGCGAAGAGTTTGGCCAGGCGATGTACCAAATGAGCGTGGTGGCCGACGACATTGATATGCGCATCACGCACGTGATTCGCGGTGCGGACCATATTTCCAACACGCCGAAGCAGGTGCTGCTCTATCGCGCGCTGGGCGCGGAGCCGCCCGTCTTCGCGCACGTCCCGCTGATTCTGGGGCCGGACAAGTCGAGGCTATCGAAGCGCCACGGCGCGACGGATGTCAACATGTATCGCCGCGAAGGATTTTTGCCGGAGGCGTTCCGCAACTTCCTGGCGCTGCTGGGCTGGTCGCCGGGCGGCGATGAGGAGTATCTGCGGACGTCGGAACTATTGCAGAAGTTTTCGCTCGAGGGCGTAAGCCGTACGAACGGCGTTTTCGACCGCGCGAAACTCGAGTGGTTCAACACGCAGTATTTGCAGAAGCTGCCGATTGAGGACTTGTTGCCGCAGGTGGAAGCGCAGCTCAAGCAGGACGGCTTGTGGAAGGAAGAGTGGGCCACGGGCGCGGGACACGAATGGTTCTCCAGGACCGTGGACCTGCTGCGCCCGCGCGTCCGGCTGCTGCCGGATTTTTCGACGTGGTCGCGCGCATTTTTCAGCGATGAGTTCGCGATCGATCCGGCGGCGAAGGCGAAATTCTGGAAGGACGAAAAAGTGCCGGGACTGCTGGCCAAACTGGCCGATGCGCTGGCCGCGTTGACCGAGTGGAACCACGACGCCTGCGATCATGCTTCCCGCAAAGTTGCCGAGGAAGGCGGCGTGAAGGCCGGATTGCTGATCAATGCCACGCGCGTGGCGATTGTCGGCCAGGCGGTGGCGCCGCCGCTGTTTGACACCATGGTGGTGCTTGGTCAGGAGCGTGTGGTGCGGAGATTGAGAGAAGCGTTGAAGGAGTGGAAGTAAAGGAAGTTGCGGAAGTAGATGAGGTAAGAAAGAACGCAGGCTGAAGCCTGCGCTACTTACTTGAAAAATTGCTGGTTGGCGGGTTTTGCGGTGGAGCTGTTAGCGACGACGTTGATGGTTGCGTCCACGTCCTTCGTGACCGGCGGCAGGCAGATTTCATCGCTGCAGGCCTGGTAGTGCAGCTTCATCGGGAAATGCTGCGCGCCCAGCGGCGCGCTGGCAAGAACCGTCAGCGGCATGCGAATGATCACGGTATCGGTGTAAACATTCAGTTGTTTGTTCTTCGAGAAGCTGAACGTTTTCAACTCGCCCTTGGGATAAGCGATCGCGCCCAACTTGAAACCAGCCAGCGGCTCAATGCGCAGGTCCGTGGGAATCAGGTAATCCTCGGTCACCTGGCGGGCGTTCATGTGAAAGCCGTTGCGAATCTTCACCACGACGGCGACTTGCAGTTCCATGCCGCGCGCCACCGGATCGCGCGAAACGTACGCTTCAAGCGTAGTCACATCCTTGCCCGAAGGCATCTGCGAGCCCGCCATCGGCGAAAGCAGCAGGCAAATTGTCAGGAACATCACGGTGCACATACCAGCGCCACGGTTCATAGGGTCACCTGCGTTCCCAATTGCTGCGAAACCACACGGCTCAGCACGCCATAAAGATCTTCGCCGGTCTTTTCCAGCACAAACGCGTTGCGCGCTTCGGACCAACCCAGCTTGAAACTCGTGGAAAGCGCGGAAATCCAGATTTCGCGGATCGGCGTGTTCGGCGAAATCACGAACTTCGCGGGTTCCGGCTCCTCGAAAATCACTTCCAGTTTGCCGCTTTCGCCTTCCACGTCGAAGCCATGTTCGTCGCCCAGCTTCAGCAGCCGCTTTTTTGCGTCGTCGAAGGCCGCGTCGGCTTTTTTCTGAAAGTCATGTTCGGAGAGCATAGTTGGCAGATCCCTAGAGCTGAGATTCGATGGCCTGGGTGAGTTCGTCTTCGCTCTTGAGGCCCTGGAACTTGGTGATGATCTTGCCGTCGCGCGAAATCACGAAACTGCTGGGATACCCCAGGATGCCGCCGAATTGGTCGGCGGCTTCGTCCGTGCCGAGCAGAATCGGATAATTCATGGACAGCTTCTGCCCGTCCACGTCGAAGCGTTCTTTATCAATGAACGGCGCGACCGCGGATTTTCCCTCTTCGTCCATGGCGATTCCAAGGACAGTAAAACCCTTCGGACCGTATTTGTTCTGCATGGCGATCAGCCAAGGAATTTCCACGCGGCAGGGGTCGCACCAGGTGGCCCAGAAATTCACGAAGACGACTTTGCCTTTGTAATCGGCGAGATTCACGTCGTTGCCGTTCAAATCTTTCAGCTTGAGTTGAGGTTCCGGCTTACCGGCGACTGCGTTGTCAATATGGGGAGAGGCGGCCATGGGACTGCGCGTGGCGCGATCCGCGATGATGGTCACGGCGATCATCAGCACCACGGTTCCGATGACTAGAAGAGTTTTCGTGCGCGGCATCAAAGCAAAAACCTCCCTGTACCGTATGATGGCAAGAATCACGACAACAAGAAAGGCCAGACCAACCAGCGGCCAGAACATCGCGCCGTGCGTGGCGCGATCGAAGGGCTTTTCCAGCCCTTCGGTAAAGGAATTGAGGAACGTGAGGCGCGCGGTAAGCCAGGCAAATTTGTTTAGAAACACGAGGCCGCCGACGAAAACCAGCAGCCCGCCGCTGAAGAGTTCAACCCAGTGCAGATACTTGCGGAAGCTTTGATAGAACTTCAAGAAGCGGGTCATTTCCAGCGCGGTGATGAGGAACGGCACCGAGAGGCCCGCGGAGTAAACCGCGAGCAGCAGAACGCCGCGGGCGACGGTGCCGCTTGCCGCAGCGAGGCTCAACACCGCGCCCACAATCGGGCCGAGACACGGCGACCAGCCAAACGCAAACGCGAAGCCGAGGAAAAACGCGCTCCACACGCCGGGCTGCGAGGCCGAGCTGCGAAGATGCACGTCACGGTTGAGCCAGCGGGTGATGTACGGCCCAAAGAAACCGATCAGAGATAAAGAGAAGCAGTGGACGGCGCCGAGTTCGCCGACCAGCGGAGCGTGCCGGACGAGGCAGAACACACCCAATCCGGCAAGGATTGCGCCAATCGCGATTCCCAGCCGCACGCTGAGCTTTGCCAGCACTCCGAGAAGATGCAGGCCAAAGAGCAGTACCAATGCGCCGGCGATGGGAGTCAGCGTGCTGCGATATTCCTTGAGGAGCGAGCCAACGGCGCTGGCCGAAGCTCCCAGCGCGATGAAAACGATGGAGAGACCACTGACGAAAGCGAACGCGGAGGCCAGAAGCTGCGAGCTGGCGGCTTTGCCTTCGCGAAGCTGATCCATGCCCACGCCCGAAAGCATGGAAATGTAACCAGGAACGAGCGGAAGGACGCATGGCGAGAGAAACGAAATGAGCCCGGCGAGAAAGGCGGCAGCTAATGAGACATCGGTCATGACGAAGGATCTAACTCCAACAAAAATTTGAAAAGCTCGCCGCGCAGCCTGCGTTGGGCCTCGCTGCCATTCTATTTTCGCACAAAACCCAGCGGGGAATCGCCGGCAGCGGCGCGCACCACAGTCGGTTGGACGCACAGATTGGAGTCAAGGGAGAGAAGACAGGTTACAGAGACAGGTGGCGGGAAGAACTGACGGGAACTCACAGAGGATCCCCTGCGGTGGTTTCCAAGTTGCTGAATCAAAGAGTGTTGTCAGCAGACCAGCTGGCGCTCGCCTTGCTTTTGCATGCCTTATGGCGCAAGGCCGACCGGTGCTTATGAACTGGACGCCCAACAAAGTGACGCTGTTGCGCGTGGTGAGCGGATTCCTTGCTGTAAGCGCATTTGGCCACGGGGCCTGGATGAATCTGCTGGGCGTGGTGCTGACGGTGGCGGCGATTGCGCTGGACGCTGTGGATGGGCACCTGGCGCGCGTGAAGAAAATGGCCACACCGGTTGGCGCGCAACTCGACATTCTCGGCGACCGGATGATCGAGAACATGTTTTTTACGTACTTCGCGGTGGTGGGCCTGGTGTCGCTGTGGCTGCCCATTTTGTTCTTTGCGCGAGGTGCGGCGACGGACTTCCTGCGTGCGCTGGCCATGAAGGCCGGGCATTCGGGATGGGGCGCCGGCGCGATGCTGCGGAACGACTTGGCGAGGAGTCTCGTGACATCGCGCTGGAGCCGGGGCTTATATGCGGGACTCAAGTGCGTGTGCTTCTGTTATCTGGGGTTGGAGTTGGCGCTGACGCGCGGGGCGTTGGCGCTGCTGGGACCGGTTTCGTTGGACATGCACGCGGCGATTCGCGCGGGTGCGCAAACGCTGGCATGGCTCACAGCGGCGTTTTGCGTGGTACGCGGCGTGCCGGTCCTGCTCGGAGGATGGAAGCTTCTTGCCGAACAGCTTGCCGCAGGAGCGCCACGCGGAGAAGCGCAAGGAGGCGCGCGATGAATCCTGACCAACACCGAATCGCCGCGTTCTTTGACATTGACGGGACGCTGGCTCCGGATCCGCCGCTGGAAACGAGGATGTTCCAGCAATTGCGGCGCGTCCGAGCGATTCCGCCGATGAACTACGCGCGTTGGGGAGCGGAAGCGGTGAGACTGCTGCCGAGCGGACTTACCGCGATCGCACAGGGGAACAAACGGTATCTGCACGGATTGCGGATGGAGCAGCTTCTGGAAGCGATGGAGACCATCGCGTTTTTCGAAGAAGGGGTCGCCCGTGTGGAATGGCACGCCCGGCAGGGACACGAAATCGTGTTGGTGAGCGGCATGGTGAAGCCGGTGGCGCGGGTGGCGGCGATCGCGTTGGAGTGTGAACTGGAAGCTCGCGGCATCGCGAAAGAAATTCTGGTGTGCGCAACCCGCCTGGAGGAGCGGAGCGGCGCCTTTACCGGGCGGGTGCTTGGCAGCGCCAATTATGGCGAGGCGAAGCGGACGGCGATGTCGGTATTGGCGCGCGCCATGCAGATCGAATTACGGGAATCGCACGCTTATGGGAACACGCGGCACGATGTACCGATGCTCCAGGCTGTGGGGCGCGCCCATGCGGTGAATCCCGGCAAGGATCTCGCGCGCGTGGCGAACCAGTGCGATTGGGCTATCTGGCACTGGCATCACGAAAAGCCGCCGGCAATTGGAGAGGCTTTGCAGGAACGAGTGAAATTTCAAATGACCGGAACAAGGACAGGGGTGGTATGAAGAAAAGCGAGACGATAAGGGAAACAGCCGGGCAGGCCGTAGCCGTATCCGCTTTGTACGGGAGTGAAGCCGCTGTCTGGGACGCAAAGCCAACGATGAGTGAGCGCGCGTGGGCAAGAATCCGTCAGGAGATAGAAACCGCATGGGCTTCCTGCGGCGCGTTTGAATGGTGGGCGTTCGGTTATTTTGGGGTTTCGGGGATATTGATCGCCCTCTTCGCACATCATCTCCAACACCCGCTGCGTTTGTTGGCTGTGCGAGCCGGCGGCGTTGGCGTGGTACTTTCCCTGTGCCGCATTCAGGCGCGCTACGCGGCACGGAATCGGGACAGAAGAGCATCGTTCGTCGCTTCGTGGTGGCATTTCTGGCGTTACTGGTATCCGCACCTTTTTTTTCTGTTTTGCTTCGAAGAACTGGCGCAACTGATGAACCTCATCCAGCCGCGCTGGCAGGACGCGCAACTTATTGCGTTCGATTACTGGCTGACGGGCGTGCATCCTTCCCTCTGGTTTGAACAGTTCGCAACACCCGGGCGAAACGAATTCATGCAATTGGCCTATCTAACTTATTTCGTATATTTGCTCGTGCTGGGAGGCATCCTCTATGTCCGGCGGGAATGGTACGCGTATTGGTCGGTGATGACCTACTCGATGGTTGGTTACTCCATCGGCTACATGATTGCCATGTCGTTTCCCATTGAGAGCCCATGGTTCGCGATGGCGGGATGGTGGAAAGCGCCGCTGAATGGGGGGCCGATCACCGCGACTATCAATTTCATCGAGCATTATGGAAAAGTCCGGGGAGCCGCGTTTCCTTCCGAGCATATTGCCGGGTCGGTTGCCGTGCTATGGGGAGCGTGGCGATTCCGGCGGTGGCTGTTCTGGGTGATGCTGCCGGTGGTGCTGCTGATGTTCGTTTCCACGATCTGGGGGCGCTATCACTACATCGCGGACATTTTCGGCGGCATCATCACTGGGACGCTGGGCTACGTCATCGGGAGTTGGGTGATGAAGCAAAAGGGCGCGGTGAAGACGGCTGGCGCGGGAATTTTGCCGGCTTGATCAGCTCAGGGATTCAAGGTTCGGGCGGGCGTTAAGCGGCGCGGCTTTTTCAAATCTTGCGGCGAGCTCCAGAAGTAAAGGTTCGTCGGTGACCCCGGCCATGAATTGGAGGCCGACCGGCAAGCCGCGCGGCGTCAGGCCACAGGGCACGGAAATGGCAGGAATGCCGCCGAGGTTCGCGGGGCGATTGTTGCGCAAAAGCAGTGCGCGCGTGTTTTGTTCCTGGCCGTCGATCAGGATTTTCTCTTCGCCAATGCGCGGAGCCGTAATCGGCGTGGTTGGCGCGACGATTGCGTCCACTTCGTTCTCAATTAGGGCCAGGTGAAACCCGGCGATGAATTTCTCCCGGAGTTCGAGAGCCCTTAGATAATCCACGGCGGTGACCTTTTCTCCCATTTCGATCCGTGTGCGAACGTCGCCGCCGTAGTCGTCGGCATGGCGCGGGTACCAGCCGGCTTGCTGATGATAGAGCGTCGCTTCGGCCCAGGCGATTTCATTGCCGGCTTTTTCGCTTTCCCGCAAATAAGGAAGTGTCACGTCTTTGAGCTTCGCGCCGAGTTTTCTTAGGACATGGAGTGCGTTGTCGAAAGATTGCTCCACTTCCGGACTGACCACTTCGAGGAAAAAGTGTTTGGGGATTCCGATGCGCGGGTTCCGTCCGCGTTTGGAAGGAATGCGAGAGACACGGGGGCGCTGCTCGTTCTTGCCGCGCGTGACGATCGCTTCGAACAGCAAAGCCGTATCTTCGACTGTGCGCGCTATTGGGCCAACGAAGTCGAGCGTCGTGGAAAGCGGGATCGCTCCTGCGGTGCTGACGCGGCCCAGGCCGGGCTTGAGACCGGCGACGCCACAAAGGGATGAGGGAATCCGGATGGAACCGCCCGTGTCCGTTCCGATGCTGCCAAAGCAGAGGCCGGCGGCGAGCGCGGCTGCTGAACCGCCGCTTGAGCCCCCGGGAATTCGATCCAAATCCCAGGGATTGCGCACAGCGCCAAAATGCGGATTGCTGGAAGTCACGCCGTAGGCGAACTCGTGCAGGTTGGTTTTGCCGAGCAGAACCGCGCCTGCCTTTTTCAGTGAGGTGACCACTGCCGCGTCGTGCAAAGGCTGAAAATCGCGCAAAATCCGCGAGCCTCCGGTGGTGCGGAAATCCTTGGTGTAGAGATTGTCCTTCAGAGAAATGGGAATGCCGTGAAGCGGCCCGAAATCACGGCGGGATTTGCGACGAGGCTTGCTGCAAAGGGCAGATTCTGCGGCCGTCGCCTCGCGCAAAGCCAGTTCGGGGTTCAAAGCCAGATACGCGTTAACGTGGGGGTTGATCCGCTCGATCTGGTCGAGCAGGAATTGCGTCAACTCCACTGGAGAGAGTTTTCGAGAGCGGTAGAGCTTCCCGATTTCCGCGATTGTGGCGAAAGCTAGATCCGCGTCCGGGCGCATCAGTAAATCCGCTCCTGCCGGCGAAGATTTCCAAACGAGCCGAGGTTCGCCAGGATGAAAGCAACTCGGAACTGATTTTCGTTGCGAACGGTGCCGATGTTGATGCGCCGGTATTCGAAAGAGAGGCCGCAACAGCCGCCGTTGTAGCCAACCTGAGCAAACTCATTCTGTGAAGTGCCGGAAAGAATGTCGTAGCTGACGCCGCCGGAGGCATTGAACCCGGGTCGGGTGAGGTCGCCGTAGCCGATAATCGCGCGAATCTGCTGCGCGAGCGGCTGGACGATGGGGTCACCTTGCAGCCGGAAATGGGCCACGGTGAAGGAGAAGGGGCCGTAAGGTTTGAGTTTCAGAAGCGTGCCAATGGTGGTGACCTTTTGAAGTTGCGGATCGTATTCCAGGATTTGCTCAGCGTCGTACGGTCCGCCGGGAGTGAGCTTGACGTCACTGATGATGGGCGACCAGTTGCGCGGCGTGGAAGCAAAAGCGAATGGCGTGATGGAATCGAGAGCTTCGAAGACGTTGCGCTGGCCCGGGACGATGGCATCACCAAACGTGGAATCGAAGTAGTGCTTTTGGACAATGCGCCAGGAAAGGAAGTCTACGGGTTGATCCTCGCCGGATTTGACGAACAGATGCTGCGTGATGCCGTATTCCACTTCATTGGTGTCAGTAAGAGTGGCGTTGCTATCGAAGCGGATGAATTGGTAGAAATCGTCGACGCCGGTGACGTAGCGGTACGTCGCGAACGGCTCAAATGTGTGCTTGTAGCGATGGCGGGCATGCGGTCTGCCATAGATTCGCTCGAGTGTCGCCGGACGGAGTTCCACGGCGAATTCGCCGGTATTCCGGGTGACGGACTGGCCTGTCAACGTGGAGAACGAGCTGAGCGAATCCCCGTAGTACGTCGAACGAAAAGCCGCGGAAGCCGTAATTCCGAATAGATCGCGAAAATGCAGGGGAATCGTAATTTTGGGCGAGATTTCTGTTCGAGCGACAAAGTTGGGGGTATCGAGAAACTGGTCGTCGCGGTGCACGGAACCGACAAAGGAATCAAACGACAGATAAATGGGCAAATTCGGCCAGAAGGAGCGTTCGACCGAACTGAAGCGGGCTTCAGGAGCACTGCGGAGGAACACCGTGTTGGGCGGGCTTAACTCCAAATAGCTACGATCGCTAATGCTGGCCACATTCAAACTGAAGCCATTGAAATTGTTGGTCAGGAAGATGGAGCTGGGAATTTCGGAATTGATGGCTTCGCCGTAAGTGTCGGAGAATGCCAGCCGAAACGTGAGCGAGGAGAGTTCGTTGAAGTCGGTCACAAAGCGCCAGCCGTGTTTCCACAACGATTGGACTTCGAGGCTCTGCTGGTGGCCGCCCTGGTTGATGGGAGGGCCGCTTGCTTGGGGCAAGCCCCGGTCAATGACTCCAAAATAGTCGTATCTGATGGTGGTGTTCTCAAACGGGGTGGCACGAACCTGGCCGCGCTGCGCGGTGCCCCTGCGGCTGAAATAGTCGAAGCCGAACGTGGCGTCGAACCACGGCCGCGGCGCCCAATAAAAGGCGTCACCGATGACAAAACCCTTCTGATTACTGTTGCCGATGAGCGGCAAGAGAAATCCGGACTGGCGAATGTGCTCACCGGCAGGGGCGGTGGCGTACGGCAGCCAGACCAAAGGCACGCGATAGAGGCGGAAATTGGAATTGACCATCGCGACCTTTTGCTGAACGGTGATTTTGGCTTTTGGAGCGTAAAACTGCCAAGTGGGTTTCACCGGGTCACAGATGGTAATCCAGGAATGCTTGACGATGTAGACATCATCGGAAATCCGGTCGACTTCCCCGGCTTCGAAGTAAAGCGGGTTGCGCGAAACGAGCAGGCGGGGATTGGGGCGCCGCTCAAGTCTCAGGAAACCGCGGACATTCTTGAATACGCCCTTGCCGGTGGCGACGTTGTAGGTGGCTTCGTCGCCCTCCAGGTGCTGGTTCTCGAAATCAAAGATGACGTGGCCGCGCGCGACCGCCTGGGAAGTGGAATCGTTGTACTCGACATGGTCGGCGCGCAGCCGCATTCCGCCGTAGGTGACGTCCACGTCGTCGTCGGCGATGTACAAGTCGCCCACGCGGCGTTGCGCGCCGCGGGCTGTAATTTCCGCGATCGTACCCGTCTGCGGATGAATGGGCAGTTGCTGCGCAATGCCTGGATGGGCGCAGAGGGCGGCCAGAAAAATGACCGAGCACAGATTTGCGAAACGTCTTAGCGCGGAATGGTACGGGAGTCGGTTCACTCGGCGAATCGGTCCAAGAAAATGAAGTGCTAGCCTAGCATGGGGTTCGCCGGAATTATAGTGATGTGAGCTGCGCAGGGGTTACGTCTGCTTCGAGATCAAACGACCCAATCAGCCGGGTACTTTCCTGGTCGCTTGGGCCTGATACCAGGCATAAGTGCGTTCCAGGCCTTCTTCAAACTGCACGGTTGGTTCATAGCCCAACGTTTCCTGGGCAAGGCGAATGTCCGCGAGAGAGTCCCGAATGTCACCTTCCCGCGCGGCTTCATATTTTACTTCCAGTGTTCTCCCTGCGATTTTCTCGAGCAGCCGGAGTACTTGTTTGAGCGACACGGCGTTCCCTGTACCGATGTTGAAGCTCTTTCCGGAAGCGCCAGGAGATTCGCAGGCAAGGATGTTGGCCTGAACGGCGTTATCAATGTAGGTGAAATCGCGTGTTTGCTCCCCGTCACCGTAAACGACGGGAGGCGTGGACTCCAGGAACGCGGTGGAAAAACGGGAAAGCACTCCGGAATAGGGAGAATCGGCATCCTGACGCGGGCCGAAGATGTTGAAATAGCGTAAACAGACATTTTCGAGCCCGTAGCAACGGCCGAAAGCCTGCGCATAAAGCTCGCCGGCATATTTCGAAACGCCGTAGGGAGAAATCGGCGCTGGCTGCATATTCTCGGATTTGGGCAGCGTGAGAGTATCGCCGTAGGCCGAAGAGGAAGCCGCAAAGACGAAGCGCTTGATCTTGTTGTCGCGCGCGGCTATGAGAACGTTGAGAGTGCCGTCGATGTTGACTCGATTCGTTTCGATAGGATCCTTGACGGAACGCGGGACAGAGGTTCGAGCGGCGAGGTGGATCACATAATCCGCCTGGAACATGGCCTTTTGCACAATTTCCAGATCGTTGATCGAGCCCTTGATGAAGGTGATTTTAGCGCGGACGTCGGCGAGATTCTCTTCCTTGCCGGCGCTCAGGTCATCCAGAACGACAACACCGTGGCCGCGGCGAACGAGTTCATCCACCGTGTTCGAACCGATAAATCCGGCGCCGCCCGTAACCAGGTAGCGCATGCGCTTCGCCTCCTCCGGCTAAAGACATCTTATTGTACGATGAGTGAGTAACGCGAAAAGTCCGAAAATCGGGAGCGGCACACAAAAGGTATGGGTAAACGAGTTTTGATTCTCTTCCTGGCGGCCGCCGTATTTTTGGCTGCCGCGTTTTGGTTCTATCGCAACTCCAGGCTTCGCCAGCCCATGCAGCCAGGAGCGCCGCCGCACGCGGAAGGGCCGCGCAGTGCGCCTGCTGCTGCGGGTGGGGCCGGCAAGGCGCCCTCGGCAGGCGCTCCCGCATCGAGTGAAAGCAAAGGCGTTGAACCTCCGGCCTCTTCTCCGCGTGCCGGTGAAGTGCTGGATTTTGCCGCGAACGTGACGAAGCTGAATAGCACAGTGGCCAATCTGACCGTAAAAGTGGTCGAGCATCGGAATTTTTTCGGAAAGAGCGCGTGGCATCTGCAAGCCTTCGCGCACACGGAGAATCCCTACCGAATGGTGTTCGAATTGGACGACCAGTTCGACTCCTATAGCGAGGCTTTGAATCTGCACAGTCTCCAATACGAAATGCATCTGAGTGAGCGTGGGCAAAAGGCGGATTTCGTTGAACGGATGGTTTCTTCGGGGAAGGATCCCGCTCCGCCGGATGCGACTGCCGCGCGCGTCTTGCCTGGAACAAGGGATCCCCTCGGATTGTTGATGTACCTGCGTGGGACGGACTGGAGCAAGACAAACGCAGTCCATTCACCCGTGTTTGACGGGCACAAACTCTACGACGTGCGCGCAGTGTTGATTGCCAGGGATCAGAGTGTCGCCGTGACCGCCGGAAAGTTCATCGCTATGAAGATCGAAATCCACGTCCTGGATAACGGGGCGGAGATGAAAGACGCACACTTCCTGCTTTATCTTGCCCAGGGTCAGGACCGCTTGCCGGTGCTGATGGAAGCGGTGTTGCCATTTGCCACGGCACGCGTGGAACTTACCAAAGTACACTAGCCGCAGTTTGTGAAGGTCTTGAGGGTTTCTGGGCTCGAACGAGCTTTTTAGCAGGCTCCAGCGGAGATCCCTAGCACAGAACGATCTTTGCCCTATGACGGATAACGCGGCGCGTCGCATTGCGCGTGTCAATGACGAGTTTCGAAGCATCCACAATGGCACTGTAATCGTAACTCGAGTGATCCGTGGCGATCACCACGGCATCGTACTGGCCGAGCGTTTCCGCATTCAGAGGAACGGATTTCATGTGCGAGTAGTCGTAATGGCGCATTTTGTGAAGTTGCGGGAAATAGGGATCATTGTAATCGAAGGCCACGCCTCGCTTGTGCAGAATTTCCATGATCTTCAGCGTGGGCGATTCGCGCAAGTCGTCCACGTCCTTCTTGTAAGCCACGCCCAGGATGAGAATCTTGGAACCCCGCAAGCTTTTCTTGTGAACGTCGAGAGCTTCCGAGAGCGACTCGACGACGTGATATGGCATGGAAGTGTTGATCTCACCGGCGAGTTCGATGAAGCGTGTGGAGAAATCATATTCGCGCGCTTTCCAGGAAAGGTAAAAGGGGTCCACCGGAATGCAATGACCGCCAAGGCCCGGGCCGGGATAAAACGGCATGAAGCCGAAGGGTTTGCTGGAAGCAGCATCAATCACTTCCCAAACGTCCACGCCCATGCGCAGGCAAAGGAGTTTGAGCTCGTTAACCAACGCAATGTTGACGCAACGGAAGATGTTTTCGAGCAGCTTGGTCATCTCCGCGGCTCGGGTGGAGGTCACAGGCACAACGCGAGCGACCACCTGCGCATAAAGCGCCTGTGCGGCGCGGCCGCTGGGGGGATTGACGCCGCCGACGACCTTGGGAATTTGCGCCAGACCGAACTGCTTGTTGCCGGGATCTTCCCGTTCGGGTGAAAAAGCGAGAAAGAAGTCGAGTGGAACATTTTCGTTTTCCGGACCGGATACAATGGGGCACCGAAGTCCGCTTTTTTCGAGAATAGGCAGAACCAGCTCTTCGGTGGTGCCAGGGTAGGTTGTGGACTCCAGCACGACGAGCTGTCCGCGCACCAGATGCGGCTGTATGGACTTGGTGGTGTTCTCGACGTAGCTCAAATCTGGCTCGCGATACTCGTTGAGTGGAGTGGGCACGCAGATAATGATGGCGTCCGCTTCGTTCAGCCGGGAAAAATCGTTGGTCGCGGAGAAATGGCGGCTGTTCACGAACTGCTGAATCTTGGTTTGCGGGATGTGATCAATGTAGGACTTACCGGCGTTCAGTAGTTTCACTTTTTCGGGGTCAGTGTCGAATCCCGTCACTTTGTGCCCGGCTTCCGCAAAGCGCAATGCCAGTGGCAAGCCGACATAACCGCATCCGATGATGGCAACTTTGAGTTGTGCACCTTTGAAAAATTCTGGTCGTCTATCCGTAGCCATGAGATGAACAAAGCTCCTGATCGCTCGCTGAGATAAGAAAAGCCAAGGCTTGGGAGACAAAAGCCACAATTACTATAGCAGTTTCGCGCGTCCGTCCGTGTTCGGAACGCCGAATGTTGCGGAGTTTTTACATATTAACCCAACCGATAGAATTGGGTGTTTGCTATCCGGCAAAGGAGAAGGCAAGATAGGCGCGCAAACATAGCGTGATGGAGCGTCGCGGGCCATTGGGGGCGATATCATCCTGCTGATTCTGGCGTTGGGACTCACCGTTGGGATCCTCGTGGGTCTGCTCGGTATAGGCGGTGGAGTTGTGTTGGTGCCTGCCATGGTGTACCTGCTTCATTACGACCAGCACCTGGCACAGGGCACTTCTCTGTTTATTCTTCTTCCACCCATTGGTCTTGGAGCCCTCCGGGAGTATTGGAAAAATCGCCTCGTGGATTTGCGCGCGGGGCTCTACTGCGTATTTGGATTTCTGCTTGGCGGGTTTGTAGGCGGAAAAATCGCTGTACCAATGCCTTCAGAGGTTCTGAAAGGAATCTTTGGCGGTTTCCTGATGCTCTCGGCGGTGTTGTTGTGGCGAAAGACGTCGCCGAAGAAAACGAGCGAACTGCCGAGGGAAGGAGTATCAAGCGAGAGTCCGTGGCGTGCCATCGGCATTTTTTTGACGGCCGGGTTCTGCGGGGTGGCGGCGGGATTGGTCGGGATTGGGGGCGGCGTGCTGCTGGTTCCTTTGCTTGTTCTGTTGTTTGGTTTCCCGCAGCACCTGGCGCAGGGGACCAGCCTGGTGGCGCTGATTCCGCCGACGGGAATTCTGGCATTCTTGGCTTATTGGACCGCCGGCTACGTGAACTGGCGCACGGGACTATTGCTCATACCGGGAGTTTTCTTGGGCGGGATTCTAGGGGGCATGCTGGCCCGTCAGTTGAATCCCAAACACATGAGACAAGTCTTCGCGGTGCTGATGTTTTTGCTGGGCGTCTGGCAAGTCTTCTCTGCATGGCACCGATGACGCATACTTGAGATTACATGGTTGACTTACATTGCCACATTCTGCCGGGGTTGGACGACGGCGCAAAAACAATTGAAGATTCCCTGGCCATGGCCGAGGACGCCATTCAAGATGGCATCACGCATGTCGTGGCCACGCCGCACGCTTGCACGGAATACAAGTTTGATTTCGCAAAAGTGCGGGCGGCCCGGGAAGAGTTGCAGCAGCGCTTGGAGGGCCGCCTGACGCTGGCGACCGGCTGCGATTTCCACCTCGACCATGACAACCTGAAGCTCCTGAAAGATGACGCTGCACCTTATTGCATCAATCAGAAAGATTATTTGCTGGTGGAGTTCAACGAATTTTCGATTCCGCCCGCCATGGATCAGACGTTGCATGAATTGCAGTTGATGGGCTTGCGGCCGGTGATTACGCATCCGGAACGCAACGGAATCCTGCGCGCGCAACCCGAACGGCTGCAGAGCTGGGTGCGGCTCGGTTGCACGGTGCAGATCACGGCCGGCTCACTGAGCGGAGTGTTCGGGCGAGGTGCACAGGAAGATGCCTGGATTTGGATCCAGCAGGGATTGGTGCACTTCGTTTCCAGCGATGGCCACAATACCACAAGGCGCCCAGTGAAGTTGAAGTTTGCATTCGAATCTATCGCCGCAGAGTTCGGCCGCCCGGTTGCGCAAGCCCTGGTTGTGGAGAACCCAATGGCGGCGTTCAACGGCGAGCCGCTTCCTTACATTCCCGAGTTAGCCACAAGCACCGAGAGCCGCAAGAAGAAGCGATTTTTCTTTTTTTGAGGTTGCTGCTCAGGGACCGGCAGGTTGCAGAGGAAGTCCCGCCCAGGCGTTCAACAAACCCAGAATCTCCCGCACGACATCCAGCACCCCGCCAGTGCTTTGCCACCAATGCCGAACCAAGTATTCATCGCTGGAAACGCCGTGAACGATGGCCTCACCGTCATTCGAGGAAAGTCGTTTCCAGAGCGCCGCCGTGCGGCGCGTGTGCAGCTTCGAAGTCACCAGGATCACGCGGCGCAGCTTTTCGTCGCGGAGAGCCAGGCCGAAGGTGTGCATCTCGTCAGCGGTGTTGACAATCGGAGGGTCCAGCACGCGGATGGCGGTCTCCGGAACTCCTTCATGGACCAGCAGCAGGCGGTCGTACGTTTCCTCACCGGCGTAGGGAATGGAGCATTTCTGTAAAGTGGCGCCGGGCTCGACGGAGTAGGACAGCCATACCTGCGGTGCATAGCCCTGCTTGTAAAGCTTCGCGGCCTCCAGGGCCCGGTCCGGCATCCTTCCGCTGAGAACCGCGATGGCAGCAGACTTCTGAAGCGGATCTTCGAGATCCAGCCACCGGCCCAGGTTCAGGAAGAGGAGCACGCCCAGAAATAAAAGCAAGGCCAGAAGACTCATCCATTTGGGGAATTTGCGGCCAGGTGCGTTGGGCATGATGGTGGCAGTGAGAATTACCATTAGAGACTCGTCTCAAAGACCACGGACATCCAGAATGCTAATTCGTTAAGTTGGGCGCTTGCAAATCAAAGAATTCGATTCGCCAAGGCTCCCTGGAGCAAGCTAAACTGAATGTCTTTGGAAAACCACTGGAGGCCGAATGAGAGCGGTCGTTACGGGAGGAGCAGGTTTTCTTGGGTCGCACCTCTGCGACCGGCTGCTGGCGGAGGGTTGGGAAGTCC
>Ga0335085_10005347_pt1 | contig 20647 bp, 16 predicted proteins | sample Lox_Sample_45_FD_206712 | JGI IMG/M metagenome (GOLD analysis project Ga0335085, IMG submission 206712) | Soil microbial communities from Loxahatchee National Wildlife Refuge, Florida, United States - Lox_Sample_4.5 | ecosystem: Environmental > Terrestrial > Soil > Wetlands | place: USA...
GCGTTGTCGAACGCATGCACGATCACCGCTCGCGCCACGTCGCGATCGGGGCCCGGCTGGGACAACCGCCCCTTGGCGGCCTCGACATACCAATCGGCCAACTCGTTCCACACGAACCGACGCGCCGCCTCCGCGTACTCGTTGAGCCGGAGCCCGGCGTTGCGCTGCTCGGGGCGCCACGCGCGCCCGTCGGGACCGGGCGCGGCCGTCTCGGGCGCCAGGGGTCCAAGCGCCGCGTCGCACTCGGCGATCGCGGCCCCGAGTCGGACAATGATCCAATGGTCGGCGCGGGTCCAGCTCGACGGGTCGAGCGCGTCCAGCGATTGGACCGACTCGTCCCCGACGGAGCCAAGGATGAACCGGCCGATGTTCCAGAGCTTGGTCGCGAAGTTGCGGCCCGTGGCGAACGACTTGTCGAGATCGGCGGGATCGAACATCACGTCGGCCCCGAGTCCCATTCCGGCGACCAGCGTCCAACGGAGGGCGTCGGCGCCGTAGCGCCGCACGACGTCCAGGGGATCGATCCCGTTGCCCAGCGACTTGGACATCTTCACATGGCGCATGTCTCGCGCCGTCCCGTGCAGATAGACGGAGTGGAACGGAGCCCGGTCCATAAACGCATATCCCGACATGATCATGCGCGCCACCCAGAAGAACAGAATCTCCGGCGCGGTGACGAGCATGTCGGTCGGATAGAACGCGGCCAGATCCGGCGCGCTCGCGTCCGGCCAGCCGAGCGTCGAGAGCGGCCAGAGCCACGACGAGAACCACGTGTCGAGGACATCCTCATCCTGCCGGACGGCGCCGCCGCACCGGGGACACGCGGCCACGTCATCCCGACTCACGATGACGTGTTCGGGTGCCGGACACGCGTCGCAGTACCAGACCGGGATGCGGTGACCCCACCACAGCTGCCGGGAAATGTTCCAGTCGCGGATGTGCTCCAACCAGTGGATGTAGACCGCCTCCCACCGCTCGGGCAGAATGCGAATGCTGCCGTCGCGGACGCCCTGGAGGGCGGGCCGCGCGAGCGGTTCCATCCGGACGAACCACTGATCGGAAAGGCGCGGCTCGACCACCGTGTCGCAGCGGTAGCAGTGGCGCACGGCGTGCTGGTGGGACTCGACCGTGACCAGAGCGCCCTCCTGTCGAAGGAGTTCGACGATCCGGTCGCGCGCGGCGTCCCGGTCGAGGCCGACGAGCGACGGCGGCACGCGGCCCGCCGCGTCGGAACCCGCACGCATGGTGGCGTGTTCGTCGATCACCACCGGCATCGGCAGCCCATGCCGTCGTCCCACCTCAAAATCGTTGGCGTCATGGGCGGGCGTGATTTTCACGACGCCCGTTCCGAACGCGGGGTCGGCGTACGAGTCCGCGATGACGGGAATGTCGACCCCGATGATGGGGAGTCGGACCGTCTTCCCGACCAGCTCGAGGTGTCGGGCGTCGTCCGGGTTCACGGCGACGGCGACGTCGCCCAGCATCGTCTCGGGGCGCGTGGTCGCCACGATCAGCGCCCGGTCGCGCGTCCCTGTCACGGGGTATGCGATGTGGTACAGCGAGCCGGGCTCCTCCTCGAACTCCGCCTCTTCGTCGCTCAAAGATGTCAGGCAGCGCGGGCACCAGTGGATCACCCGATGTCCTTTGTAGATCAACCCGCGTTCGTACAAGCGGACGAACGCTTCACGCACCGCGACCGAGAGTTCGGGCGAGAGCGTGTAGGCCGTCCGGCCCCAGTCCGCCGACGCGCCAATCGATTTGAGCTGGGCGAGGATGACCCCGCCCGTCCGCTCGACGAATGCCTCGGTTCGCTTCACGAACGCGGGCCGGCCGATATCGAACCTGGTCAGGCCTTCGGCCGTGAGCTGCTTTTCGACGACGTTCTGGGTCGCGATGCCGGCGTGATCGGTTCCGGGCACCCACAGCGCCTCGGTTCCGCGCATCCTCGCCCAACGGATGATCACGTCTTGAATGGTGTTGTTGAGCCCGTGTCCCACGTGCAGGATGTCGGTGACGTTGGGCGGCGGCATGACGATCGTGAACGGGGTGCGCGTGCCCCCGGCCCGCGCCGATCGCTCCGCGTGGGCGGTGAACGCGCCGGAGTCGAGCCAGCGCCGATAGATGGCGGGCTCGGTGGCGGCGGGGTCGTAGCGATCGGGCAGGTCGCTCATTCGAACGGCTGGGAACGGAAGTCGGGGTTCGGAGGGAAGCTAAGGGGTCGGATTGGCAAGTTCGATGCGGTCCAGCAGGGGACTTGCGCCGACGCCCAACGCGGCGCGGCGGAACGGAGAGCGGGGGATACCGAATGAGCCGGCGACTTGGACGGCGACCGCGGTTGGTCGTTGTCCCGAGCGCCAATCAGCCGCGCCGAGCTTCTCCCCGCGGTCTGGCTTCCTTCCCTATTCCACGTGCTCCGCCCGCGGCACTTCTCGCTCCGGCTCCGCGCGGCGCGACGCTTTCTCCGCGCGCCTCACCGCCAGGCGGTTCACCACGTTCACCACATCCGGAACCCCGCGAGCCACCGCGACGGCGTGCGTCGCCTCGCGCGCGGTATCGACCCGCCCCGCGAGCTCGATCACCTGATCGCCCAGCGACGCGATGTCGATCGCCCGCTTCGATAGGACGGGGTCGTTCTGAAACACTTCGAGCACCCGCTCCTCGAGCGCATCATCGTAGTTCTCACCCAGCACCTCATCATCATCCCCAAAGTCGTCCCCGGCCGCGTCCCCGAACTCATCGTCCTCGCGGTCCGCGGCCGTGCCGTCCGATCGCGTTTCATCTCGCGCGGCGCCGGCCGCGCGCTTGTGATCGCCCAGACCCTTCGCGAACAACATCCCGAGGGCAAAGCCCGCGATCACGCCAGCGACCGCGCCGATGGCGGCGGGTCGACCGGAGTCCTCTTTCGCTTCGCGAACGCGCAGAGACATGAAGTGAGCCTCGGTGGCGGAGGGTGTTATGCAAGGATAACTTGCGCAGTGGAGCCGCGCGACTCATGTACGGCGTGCAAGAAAAAGGCCACCCTCTCCATCTATGATCGCACCGACTACCGCTGAGACGCTGACCCTCACGCTGCCCGACGGTTCCACCCGGTCGGTCGAGGCGGGAACGCTGCCATCCGAGGTCGTCCGGTCGATCGGGGAGCGCCTGCTGCGCGACGCGGTCGCGATCGAGATCGATGGCGAGATCCGCGATCTCGTCACGCCGCTCCGGGCGGGCGGCGCCTTTCGCGTGTTGACGGCGAAGGACCCGCAATCGCTGGCCGTGCTGCGCCATTCCACGGCGCACGTGCTCGCGACCGCGGTACGACGGCTGCACCCGGAGGCCAAGATCGGGTTCGGGCCCGCCATCGACGACGGGTTCTACTACGACTTCGAGGTGGCGCAGCCCTTCACCCCGGAGGACCTCGACGCCTTCGAGAAAGAAATGCGCGCGGTCGTCGGGGAGAAGCTCCCGTTTGAACGACGCGAGGTATCGCGCGCGGAGGCGCAACTCATCTTCGCCGACGATCCGCTCAAACTCGAACGATTAGCAGAGCTCGGCGACAACGAAATCATTAGCGTGTATCGGGACGGCCCGTTCGTCGACCTGTGTCGCGGACCGCACGTCCCGGACACGGGGCAGCTCAGGCATTTCAAGCTGCTCCATACGGCGGGCGCCTATTGGCGGGGCGACGAGCACCGCCAGATGCTGCAGCGGATTTATGGAACGGCGTGGTTCAAGAAAGACGACCTCGACGCGTATCTCTTCCGCATCGAGGAGGCCAAACGCCGCGACCACCGGGTCGTCGGCAAACAGCTCGACCTGTTCTTCTTTCACCCCTTCGCGCCGGGCGCCCCGTTCTGGACGGAGCGCGGAACGGTCATCGTCAACGAACTCACGGCGTATCTGCGCGACCTGCAGCGGGAGGACTACCGGGAGATCAAGACGCCCCTGTTGTACAACAAGGGCTTGTGGGAGATCTCCGGCCACTGGGGCAAGTATCGCGACAACATGTTCCTGGTGTACGACGTCGAGTCGAAGGAACATGACATTTCGCTCAAGCCGATGAACTGTCCGTCGCACCATCTGCTGTACAACGCGAAGAAGCACTCGTACCGCGAGCTGCCGCTCCGGTACAGCACCTACGATGTGCTGCACCGGAACGAGGTGTCCGGCGCGCTGTCGGGTCTGACGCGGGTGCGGCAGTTTCAGCAGGACGACTGTCACATCTATCTCGCGGAATCACAGATCGAGGATGAAGTCAAATCGCTCACCCGGTTCATTCTCGACTACTACCGCACGTTCGACCTCACCGCGACGCTCAAGTTCGCCACCCGGCCCGACGTCCGGATCGGGAGCGACGACCTGTGGGACAAGGCGGAATCGGCGCTCCGTACGGCGCTCGAGGCGACCGGGCTCCCCTATGAGATGAAGCCGGGCGACGCGGCCTTCTACGGACCGAAGATCGACTTCGACGTCACGGATTCGATCGGGCGCGCGTGGCAGCTGGGGACCATCCAGCTCGACTACAACGCGCCCGAGCGATTCGAGTTGTCGTATGTGGGCGAGGACAATGCCGCCCATCGGCCGGTCGTGATCCATCGCGCGGTGAGCGGGTCGTTCGAACGGTTCGTGGCGATTCTGATCGAGCACTTTGCGGGCGCGTTCCCGGTCTGGTTGTCGCCCGAACAGGTGCGCGTCCTGCCGATCACCGACGAGCAGCGCCCCTACGCGGACGAGGTGACCCGGGCGCTCGTGGACGCGGGCTTGCGGGCCCATCTCGACGCCCGTTCGGAAACGCTCAAGTATCGCGTGGCGGAAGGCGCGCGGATGAAGGTGCCGTACATGCTGGTGCTCGGCCGCCAGGAGGTCGAACATCGGACCGTCGCGGTCAACATGCGGGGGGCGGGCAAAGAACAGCGTCCCAATCCCGTGCCGCTCGACCTGTTCGTGACGCGGATCCGGCATGAGAACGCGTCGCGCGCGCTGACGCTGACGGCGGGGGATGCGACCTAGGCCACGGCGTCTCGCCCCGGCGGCGCTCGTCGCCGCGCTGGCGGCCGCGGCGCCGATTCACGCGCAGCAACATCCCGTCGTCTGGACGTCGCAGGTGGACGGCGCGGCGCGCGCGCGTCCGGGCGACACCCTCAAGGTGCGCGTGTCCGCCACCATCCCTCCCGGCTGGCACGTGTACAGCCTTACCCAGGCGCCGGGGGGGCCCGTGCGCATGACGTTGGGGATTGCTGGGCCGGCGGACGTGGCGCGGTTGGCGGGGCAGATTCACGGAACGGTCCCGATCGTCGCCGACGATCCCAACTTTGGCATCCAGACGGAGACGTATGAGGGCGCGGCGTCCTTCTCCGTGCCGGTGGCGATCCTGCCGACCGCCGCGATCGGCAGCCGACGTGTTGATGTCGTCGTCGGGTACGAGGCCTGCAACGCTCGGTACTGTCTGCCGCCCACCAGCGATACGCTGGCGACAGCGGTCACGGTCGCCACGTCGGCGGATGTTGCCGCCGGTGCCGGGAGCGGAGCCGCGGCCGCGCCGGCTCCGGTCTCCGAGCAAGGCGCAAGCTCGGAATCGCTCGCCCTGTTTCTCTGGCTCGCCGCCACCATGGGTGCGCTGTCGCTGCTCACGCCGTGCGTCTTTCCCATGGTGCCGATCACGATCTCGTATTTCAGCGGGCGCGGCGCGGGTCATCGGGGCCAGGCGGTGCGTGACGCGCTGGTGTACGGCGTCGGCATCATCGGGGCGTTCACCGGATTCGGGATCGGCCTCGCGCTCGTGTTCGGGGCCGCGGGGCTGAACCGGTTCGCGGCCAACGCCTGGCTCAACCTCGGAATCGGCGCGCTGTTTGCCGCGTTCGCGCTGAGTTTGTTCGGAGCCTTCGATCTGGCGTTGCCGAGCGGCGTGCTCACGCGGCTCGACGCGTTGTCGCGTCGGACCTCGCTCCACCGCGACGTGGCGACGCTGCTCATGGGCGCGACTTTTGCCCTGACGTCGTTCACCTGCACGGCGCCGTTCGTCGGCACGCTGCTGGTCTCGATCACGCAGGGCAGCGTGTGGTGGCCCGTGGCGGGGCTGCTGATTTTTTCATCTGTGTTCGCACTTCCGTTTCTGGTGCTCGCCCTGGTGCCGGCGGCGCTCGGCGCGCTGCCCCGCGGCGGCGACTGGATGGTGACGCTCAAGGGGACCTTGGCGTTCGTCGAATTGGCCGCGGCGGTCAAGTTCATTTCGAATGCCGACCTCGTCGAGGGCTGGGGCGTGGTCACGCGGCCCGTCGTCATCGCGTCGTGGGTCGTGCTTGGGCTCGGGCTCGCGGCCTACTTGTTTGGGGTCCGGCGACGCCGAGCACCGAATCGGCTGGTGCGGGCGCACCCTGCCGCAGCGGGGATCGTGCTCGTCCTCACCGGGTGGCTGTCGCTTGGACTGGCCGTGTCGAATGGCGGCGGGAGGTCGGGCGGTGCGGGGGTGCCGGGCGAACTGCCCTGGATTCTGGACGACTACGACGCCGCCCTGGCGGCGGCCCGGGCGCAGGGGAAGCTCGTCTTCATCGACTTCACGGGCTACACATGCACCAACTGCCGCTGGATGGAAGCCAACATGTTTCCGCGAGATCCAGTGCGGGGCGCGCTGGAGCGCTTCGTGCGTGTGCGGCTGTTTACCGATGGGGACGACGCGCGCGATCGCGGGCAGAGCCGGTTCCAGCTCCAGACCTTTCGGACATCCGCGCTGCCGCTCTATGCGATTGTCGATTCGCTGGGGCGGCCCGTCGCCACGTTTCTCGGTATGACGCGCAGCACGAACGAGTTTGTTCGGTTTCTCGTATCGGGGTCAGAAGTCCCGTGATAGCTTTGACAGACGCGGCGCTGTGACCTAACAGGAGGCTCCAATGCGACGGATGTCGATCGTGGTGCTGGGGGCGCTGGCGGGGCTGCCATACGGCGCGTTCGCGCAAGGTGGTTCGTCGGGGACGAGCACCGGCGGGGTGAGCACGGCGGGCCGCCCGTTGCCGACCGACCCTGGCGGATGCCTGCAGGCGGCGAACGACTATCGCATCGCGCAGCGCCAGCCACCGGCTGGAGCGGTACCCATCGACGCGACCACCGCGCTGAACATTGCGCGCCAGATGGCGGCGACGTGCGCGAAGCAGTTCACCGTCGCGACGATCGATCCAGGGCAGCTCGACGTGCTGACGCGCCTGTACGCGTTCATCGGCGATTCGGTTGGGCTCGACCGCGCGTTGGACCGGAGCCTGGCGATTCCGGGAATGCCGCCCGACGTCCGCGCGAAGGCGATCGATGGCGTGATCAGCACCCTCCTCACGGGCTCGCATCCCACGCCGGAAGGATTGGCCCGCGCCGAAGGGTTGGCGACGGCGTTGGATACGCTCGCGGGGGCCCCGGACGCGACCAGATTGGCGGCGCGCCAGTCCCTCGTCGGGTATTACGACTACGCGGACGTCGACGCCCCACTCCGTCGGAATGCGGAGGCCATGCTGAGCGTCGCCCGGCGCATGGGCAACGCGGCGGCCGTGGGTCGTTCCTACGAGGCGCTCGCTCGCGTCGCGGGCGACTACCTCCATGCGGATTCCGCCATCATGGTGCTCGATCACGGCCAGCGCGAGTTGACCGCGCTCGGCGCCGCGGACCTGGCGACGCGGTCGTTCGAGCCGCTGCGATCGCTGTATGCGCTGGTGGGCACTCCCGGCTTCCCGATTCATGGTGCGTATTGGCTCAACGCCCCGGACACGATGCGGACCTTGCCCGTCGGTGGCCGGGTGCTGCTGATTCAGTTCACGGCCCATTGGTGCGTGCCGTGCCGGAACAGCTACCCCGGGATCCGACATCTCGCGGCCCGCTTCGCCGGGGACGCGTTCGAGACGGTGTTCTCGACCGATCTCTACGGCTATTTCGGCTCGACCAGCAACAAGCTCTCGGCCGAACAAGAGCTGGCGGCCGACCGCGCGTACTACGTCAAGGATCATGAGATCCCCTTCAAGGTGGCGATCAACGACCGCCGGACCGCCCCGCTGCCCACCAAGCCCGGGACGGCCCCGTCGGCGCGCCCGCCGGAGACCGATGCCGACCGATATCACGTGGAGGGCATTCCCCAGATGTTCGTCCTCGACAAACGGGGCGTGATTCGCGCGACCGTCACGGGATGGGATCCCGGGAGCGAGGCGCGCCTCGGCGCGCTGATCGAGCAGCTGCTGCGCGAGCCCTGACCTCGCCGGGCGCCGCGGCCCACCTCCGCGGCGGCGCGGTGCCCGGGAGCGAGTCCTACTCGGGAATTCGGACCGGGCGCCCGGGCGGCGTGGCGACAAGGCGCAGGCAATCCGGACGGGAATAGTGCCCGGCGACGTCGAGCGTCATGGATTCCTGCCTGACCCGCTCGAGAACCAGATCGGCATAGAGAATCGCGGCCCGTTCGAAGATGGGTGCGGCGAGATAGGCGCCGTCGGGTCCGATGATCGCGCTGCCGCCGCGAAGGACGAACTGCTCGGGTGACGCGACCGCGTTCGGGCTCGGTTCCAGCTCGGCGGGCAGATCCCGCGCGCGCATCAACGAGCCGCAGGCGAGCACGAAACACCGCGCCTCGAACGCGTAGTGCCGACTCGCGATCTGATGCATCTCATGAACGGTCGGCCATACGGCCACGTGAATGTCCTCACCGCTCTCGTGGAGGGCCTGCCGCGCGAGCGGCATCCAATGTTCCCAGCAGATGAGGCCCCCGACCCGACCGGCCGGTGTCTCGACCGCGTGGAGGCCGTCGATGTCGCCCGGTCCCCACACCAGCCGCTCGGTGAAGGTGGGGACGAGCTTGCGATGATGATTGAGGAGCGAGCCATCGGGTCCATACGTGAGAAGCGAGTTGTACAATGTTCCTCTCCCCGGGCCGGCGTCGATGCGCTCGGTCACTCCGATGACCATCGTCACGCGCGCGGCGCGCGCGATTTGCGCGAGCGCCCGCTCGGACTCGGCGCCGATGACGATCGCGCGCTCGGCCATCCGCGCGAACACCCGTTTGACCGGCGCCGAATCCCAGAGCGCCACGTCGCGGCACACATCCAGCCAAACAGGATATCCCGGGAGCCAGGTTTCGGGGAACGCGACGAGCGTGGCGCCGCCGGCAGCCGCTTCGCGGGTCAGCGCGGCCGTGCGTTCCACCGCGGCGTCGAGATCGGGGATGACTTCCGCTTGCACGACGGCGACGCGGGTGACTCGTGGCTGGTCCATGGCGCCCTAAAGGAGGTGGGCGCGGTGGTGGGTGGCAAGAGGCCGCGGCACGGCCCGTTCACGGACTACCCGTCCGGCCGTCCGGGCTGCGGGGCGGCCGCGGTACCGGCACACCCGGTCTCCCGCGGCCGCCGGGCCGCGTTCGCGTGATCGAGAACTCGCGATCGCGGGACACGGTGCTCACGCCCCGCCGGTCGAGGCGAACCGTTACCGTGTAGTCCCCCGGTTGCAGCGCGGACACGTCGACGACGAGCGATCGTGAGCGAATGGTCACGCCGGAGTCCGTCGCCGGCGGCGCGTCGCCGCGCCGCGGCTCGCGCCACCGTATTGTCATGCTGTCGGGGCCAACCTGGCCGATCCCGATCGACGCGGCCAGACGCGCGAGCCGGCCCGCGCTGTCGGCCCGCACGATGCGGAGCGTCACATCCACCGTGCCGCGGTCGCCCTGTCCGTAGACCTCCCAATAGAGCGCAATCCGCTCGGGGTCCTCCACAGCGGCCGTACCATACATGTTGTCCAGCGCGCGCTGAAGTGATGGTGCGGGTGCCGACCCCGGGCTCGCGCGCGCGAGAATCACGTCGGAGACGGCGAGCGTCACGCTGTCGCGCGGTGTCAGGCGCGGCGGTGGGTCGATCGCAAACCGGGTCCGCCCCGCCGGGCCGGTGTCGTTGAGCGGAACGAGCTCGAGGCCGAGGAGGAGCGGTCGGCGTTCGACCGGTGCCAGAATCGCGTGCGGCGTGCCCGCGACGACACGTCCGCGCACGATCTGTGGTGTCTCCGCCGGACCTCCGGAGGTCACGAGCGCGAACACCGCGGGCGAGGGCATCGCGAGGCCGATGTACGGTGCGTTCCATTCGGTGGCCGCGGCGAGCATCGCGGACGAGGATCGTCGAACGAACGCGACCTGATCAGGCAGCTGGACCAACGGCCCCTCGTAGCGCCGATAGAATTCCGGCGGCCACCAATCCGCGGTCGCGGCGCCCTGGCCCGTGCGGTGGGCCGCGATGTCCCAATCCGACGAGACCGCGTGGAGCGGGTCGAGGATCGCGGTCCAACTTGGAACCATGTGAAATTGGGGGACCTGGTACAGCGGGTAGGGGCGAATGGGACGGATCAGCTTCATTTCGACGCTGTCCGTGACCGATAGCGTGAACCCTCCAGGCGGCCCCGCCCGGGGAACCAGCGACGTGGGTTCGGGCGCGACTTCCGGCGGCCAGAAGGCGATCCCGAGGTGCATCGCGTGAATGTCAAAGCGCCCCCAGCCGGGCAGGGCAAGGGGCCGGGCGGGGCCCACCACATCGTGGTCGGCCATCCGTAACGCTCCACCAGCTCCCACATGGCGGGGCCGGCGTAGTCGTCCCGCCAATCCTCGCGTTCGTCGACGTCATTGCCGGCGTGCAGCGCGGCCAGGACGCGACGCGCGGCGTCCTCGGTGCGCCGCGGGTTGCCGCGCTCCACGTACAACGGGTCGGCCAACCACCAGATCCTCTCATTCGCAGTCGCCTTCTCCGTGCAGCTCATCGCGCGGTACTCGAGGCGCGGGGCGTCGGCCAGCAGGGCCGACAGGTCGTTCCACCGGCAGAGCGTGTCGGCCGGCATCCCTCGCTCGGCGGAGTCGAACGCGGCCTCGGCCGCCAGTATCTCATGGGTGGAGAACCGGACATATCCGCGGAGCATGCCGCACCACCAGGCGGCGGCTCGGCACTCGGTGGCCGCCCCAAAGGCTTGGTCTGGTTCGTCTTGATCCAGGTGCATGCGGACCCGCTGGCCGGCCAGCCACGCGTCGCCCGGGAGCAGTCGCGCGGCGGAATCAAGAAGACGAAGCACGGAAACCCGGCGGGCTCGAACCCTGTCGCGCGCGGCTCCCGGGAGCGCCGCGTCGATCCCTCGCTGTTCGTTCGCCGGCTCAGGCGCCGCCGGGTTGAGCCAACCAGGACACTCGTACATGGTCGTGGGCCAGCTTCGGGCCGCGATCGCGTGGCCCAGCCATGGGCAATACGGGAGCACCGTGTCTCCGGCGAGGCCCAGCGCCTCGCTGGGCGGTGGGCGTTGGCCCGTCGAGCGGGCCGAGTCGATCGCCTGTTTGCGATTCCAATACATGTCGACACGCGCCTGCTCCCACACCTGGCGCCAATCCATGAAATACCGGAACTGGACGTCGCGGACGCGGCGCTCGATTCGCGCGGAGTCGTCGGGCGAAGGCGAGCGCGTTGGCATCGCGCCGGTGGCGGCCGCGATCTGGAACGCCGCGATCTGGAATGTCGCGACGAGGGCGCGCACTAACGTCCCGGATTGCCGCGCGTTCGGTCACCTGCGGGCGCGTCCTTCGCAAGTGTGATGTCGATGGACTGCGACGTGCCGGCCGTGAGGTCGACGGCGAGACGCTGTCGCAGATATCCGGGCCGCCAGACGTCGATGATCGTGGTTCCCGTCGGCAGGTCGCCAACCGAAAGCCGGCCCGACCGGTTGGTCGCTTCGGGCGAGTACTGCCATCCGCTTATCTCGACGCTCGCGCCTTGGACGGGCGCTCCCGCGCTGTCCCGGACGGTGAGGGAAATGCGGGAAGAGCCGCGCGGCGGATAGACAGGCGGCGTGAAGGTGCCCAGTCGCCCCACGATGGTCGCCGGGCCGCCCATGAGGATGACCGCTGCGATCGGTCGCGGCCCGCCGGCCAACGAGACGGGCGCACTCGTCAATCGCGCGGCGTAGGCGATCGCGATTGGCGTTCCGGCGTGGTGCAACAGGCACAGGCGCGCCACGCCGCTCTCATCGGCGACCCCTACTTGTGAGAGGCCGACCTCCGGGCGCGCGGCTCCGGCAGCGGGAGGCGCGAACCAGCTCACCTGAACGACCGCGCCAGGAAGCCCTCGTGCGTTGTCCTTGAGCAGCGCCGACCGGTTCGTGTCGGAGATTGTCGCCGAGAACAGGGTGGTCGAGTCGGGGCATCCCGAACTCCTCGAAGCCAGCTGATCCGCCTGTCCCGCCAGGTCGCCCGACGGGGCTGGCGCGACCGGCCCCATTGCGACCACCTCGGCCGACCCGCCGACGTCGCGGTAGCCCGCCATGTACATGATGTCCCGCATCCCGTCCGTGGACGTGCCGAACGACGGGGTGTGAATGAACCAATCCCGCACGATCCACTCGCCGTTGCGCGCCCGCTCGAAGACGATCCGTCCACCGGCATCCGGGGCTGGTCGCGGAGCGTGGACATTCACATAGTGATACTCCACATATTCGAGCGCCCCGCTCGGCGGCGCCACCCAGAGGACCCCTGCCACGTCGGCGAGGGTCCTGTCCGAAATCGGCGTGAACGCGAGGCCGAGCAGACCGGCGGTCGACCCGGAGCCGGCCGTCACAGTGAAACAATGATCGTTCTCGAATGACGGTGAGAGGAGCACGCGTGCGTCGGGGCCGGTGACCGTCTGCGATCCGTCGGCGTTCGTCGTGACGTAGCCATGGAGCGACAGGTCGGCCGCGGCCCGCGCCGTGGCGTAGGGCCGATCCCATCCGAGTGATTGTGAGGCGGAATCGATCCACGCGACTCCGGAACTGGGAACGCCGCGGATGAAGGTTCGGCGGAGCGTGTGGATGGACGTATCGGCCGTCGTCAATTCGCTCGATTCCAGCGCGATCCGGATTTGGTCCCACATCGCTGACGACGCCAGCTGTTCGCCGTCGCCCCGCCGGCAGGCTTTGGGCTTGACCGCGGTCGTGACCGCGGGGAGCGCGACGGGAATCGATGGGATCGCCAACGGGAGCCGCGTCGTGTCGCGCGGGTCGAGTGTCACCGGGTCGGAGGTCACCGGCCGGTACCCGATCCGGCGAACGCGGATGCGATACGAACCCGGCGTGTCGGCCACAAGCACGCCGACTCCCAGCACGTTGGTGATGCCTTGGTCGACAACGGCTTCGCCTGCTCCGATGAGTGAGAGCAATGCGCCCTCGACCGGGGCGTGCGAAACCTGGTCCGTGAGTTGAACGCGAATGGCCGGCCGCGCGGCTGGCATGGCTGCCGAACCCCGAGACTTGAGCACGATCGTACCGGCGGGTTCGATCATGACGTCCACGGAGAGTCCCGCCAGCGCGATTCGCAGCGCCGCGCTCACGGCAATCGACCCGCTTGCGATGTCGACCGATCCCGAGCGCGGAACGAGATCCGACGCATAGACGAAATCGATCGCTCCGGCCCGGCCGATTTCGGCGACCGCCTGCGCGCGCGTTGCGCCGCGCAGATTGAGCACGATCGAACGGCTCAGCGCGGCAAACCCGGCGGGGTCAACCTCGCGCGGCTGAACCGTCGAATCGGGGGCATCGACGAGGAACCGAACCACGCCGGCGGAGCCGTCCGGTCGCGCCATGCCCGTGGGCGCGGCCGCCGCCTGCGCTAGAGCGGGTGGGCCGGCGAGCGCCGTCGACGCGACAACAAGCACGGCAAAGCGGAATCGGCCCGCGGCTCTCCTCCTCATTTCGCGTGCAAGGTGAAGGTGCCGCCTGATCCTGTTACCGACGCATTGACGGCTTGCGCCAAGGCCAGAATCATGTCTGCCGGCGACTGCGTCGAGAAATCCGCGGTCACCAAGCGACCGGCGAGTGACGCGTCTGGAATGCGGATGTCGACGTCATACCAGCGCCCGATCGACGCCAGCACGTCGCGCAGCGGGGCGCGTACGAACACGAGTCGGCCTTGGGTCCAGCCAAAGAATTCCGCGTCGCTCCCGATCATCGCGGTCGCCGCGTGTCCCTGAGCGTCGAGCCGGCCGACCTCACCCCGCCTCACCAGGATGCCCTCGCCGGTCGGCATAGCAGCCGTCGAATCAGCGAACGCTGATCCAATGGTTACCGCGCCCTCGGCCACCGCGACCCGCGTCCCGCTGTCCGCCGGATAGGCACGGAGATCGAACCGCGTCCCGATGTCCCGGATGACCGCTGCTCCGGCCCGCACACTGAACGGCCGCGTCGAATCATGAACGATCTCGAACTCGGCTTCGCCGTCCAACGCGAGGGACCGGACGCGATCGCCGAAACCGGCCGCGATGTGCAAGCGGCTTTCCGGAGCCAGCGTGACGCGACTGCCGTCCGAAAGCCGTAGGGTCGCCCGCTCGCCGCGGCGAGTCGAATAGTCGTGGGCTCCCACATGGTCCGCGTTCGGAACGCTCGCCGCGCGGCGGGACGCCACGGAGTACGCGGCCGCGCCGAACACAATCAACGCCGCGGCAATTCTCGCCAATGGCAGCCGGCGCGCGAAACGCCACGGGTCCGTTCCGACGCGCTGCACGACAGGGCGCCTCACCGCGGCCCGAGGCAGGGCCGGGATTTCGCCCGCGGCGCCCTCCCCGCGTTCGCGATCCGCGCCGTCGCGCGACATCGTGCCGCGGACCGCGCTCCACATCCGGTCGCGATTCCAAGCAGGTTCGGCGGTTGAGCCAAGGACCGTGCGCACCGCCTCGACGCGTTGCGCGTTCATCGGATTGGACGCCATCCACGTCCGGATCTCGTGCATCCGCGTGGACGCCAGGTGGCCCGCGAGGAACGCGGCGAGTTCAGGGTCGGTCGGGGACTGGGGCTCCTTCATGTCCTGATGGCACGCGCCGACGTCGTTGACCCCTACTCGGTACCGGACGGCTGCGTTTCGCCATCTCCCAACGCGCGATTGCGCGTCAGCGTATCACTCGGCCCCGTGGCGAGCGCGAGCCAACTCAGCTCGACAGCCAGGGCGCGAGGCGCTCGCGAAGATGGGCGAGCGCTCGCGACATGTGGATTTCCACCGTCTTGGGGGATATGCCGAGGACGTCGGCAATCTCGGCATAGGTGAGCTGCCGGCCGCGCGCGAGGGTGAACACTTCACGACAGCGGAGCGGCAGTTCGGCGACCGCGCGCGCGGCGGCATCGCGCAGATCATGCGCCTCGGCGAGCGCGTCCGGCGCGTCGGTGCGCCGCGGGGACACGGCGCTGCCGCCCTCGGTCGCCTCTCGCTCGTAGAAGCGAACCTCGGTGGCGCGCGCGCGGAGCTGGTTCAGCGCCCGGTTGCGGACCGCCGTGTACAGATAGGAAGGGACGGACCGCGGCGGCTCGATCGCGGTGCGATGCTCCCAGATCCAGATGAAGACATCCTGTACGATCTCTTCCGCGGAGTCGCGCGATTGTGCGTAGGCAAACGCGAACGAGCACAGCGCGTCGACGTACCGGTCGAAGAGCGCCGCGAGCGCGGCGTCGTCGCCGAGTCGAACGCGAACGAACAGCCCGCGGTCGTTGTCCGGATGCGGGAACTCGACGGGCTCAAGGCGCGGCGCCATGGCTGAGCGTACTGCCGGCCGTTGGGTCGGCGCAAGCCAGTGTCAGCCTGCCACGCGGAGGGGGCGCAGCGGATGACGCTGCGTGCCAACGGGTAGCCCGCCGTGCCACCCTGGACAGCGCGGCGTGCCACCTGGACAGCGCGGCGTGCCATCTGGACGACGCGGCGTGCCACCTGGACAGCGGCGTGCCGAAACGGGCTGAGATTGGCGCCAGTGAACCGGGCCGGGGTGCCGTTCGCCGCTCGGACCTAACCATTTAACGGTGCCGGGTGGCGATCGTGCTTCGCCGCCGAGCCGCGCGACCGTGCGGTGTGCCGATGCACATGCGGAGTGCCGGCGCACCGGAACAAGGGACGGTGCGCCACGGCCCTCCGTGCCCCCCGCGCGCGGACCGTGTTTGCTCGCCGCGGGCTGTGCCGATGGCTAGCTTCTCGATGGTGGCGGCTCGTCGTCGACCAGCCTGCCACGGCCACTCTTTCCCACGTTGTCATGCTGCCTCGCGTGTTGCCGCCGCTTGTCTTGCTCGCCAGCCTCGCTCGGGCGCTGCCTGGCCAGGCGCCCCGCATCACTCCGGCCGGTGATCCGTCGGTGCGGGCGGACTCCGTGTACCGCCTGGCGGTCAACCCCGCCGACCATCCTGAGGAGGCGACCGTCGTCCTGCTCGACGACGGCGTGCTCCGTCTCGACGCCGACGGGCGCGGCACGCGCACCTTCCGGCAGATCGTTCAAGTGCTCAAGCCGGACGTGGTGGAGCAGCTGAGTGAGCAGGCGTTCTCATATGCGCCCCAGCATCAACGATTCACGCTGAACTGGATTCGGGTTGTCAAACCGGACGGCACCGTCATCAGCAGTGAACCCGCCCACGTTCAGGAGTCGGACGTGCCGGCCGACCTGGGCGACCCGGTGTACTCGGACAGCAAGGTCGTGCGCGTATCGCTCGCGGGTGTCGCCCCGGGGACGATCATCGATTGGAGCGCGACGACCGAAGAGCTCAAGCCCTTCCTCCCGGGCGACTTTCTCGAGCATTGGAGTGTCAACTCGGGGTCGGCGGTCATTCGCTCGCGCTACATCGTCGATGTGCCCGCTTCGCTCACGCCGCGGATTGAAGAGCGAAACCTCAACTTCGCCCGACACGACACCACGGTGGATGGCCGTCGCGTCTACACGTGGGCGACGCGTGACGTCCCCCGGGTGCTGGGCGAGCCGTTCGCGGCGGATTCAAACGGCGTCGTCATGACGGTCACCGTGGGCTCGCCCATGACGTGGGCGCAGATCGGCAAGTGGTACGCGGACAACGCGCGGTCCCGCTACGTCGTGACCCCCGAGGTCGAAGCGAAGGTGGCCGCGATTCTGGTCGGCGCCAAGTCGCTCGACGACACGATCCAAGCCGTGCATCGCTGGGTGGCCCAAGACGTTCGGTACGTGTCGATCGCGCTCGGCTTGGGTGGCTATCAGCCGCGCACGCCCGCGGATGTCGTCCGCGACGGGTTCGGCGACTGCAAAGACAAGGCGACGCTATTTGTCGCCGTGATGAACCGGCTGCATTTCACGGCGTTTCCGGTCATCCTCAATAGCGCCGGTAAGGTCATGCGGACCTTGCCGTCGATCGATCAGTTCGACCATGCGATCGCCGCGTTTCGGCGTCCCGGTGCGTCCTCGGCGAGCGCGTACGAGTTTACCGACCTCACGGCCGCGTACACGCCGCTGGGCGAGCTCCCGCAGGCGGAGCAGGGAGGCTTCGCGCTCGTCGTTCATCCCGACGGCACGACGGAGGAGGTGACGCTTCCTCGGGCGCCGGCCGCCTCGAATCAGACCGGCCGCCGCATCGTCGGCGCGATCTCGCCCGATGGAACCTTCGACGGCGTGGTGGAAACCACGGCGACGGGGGGGACGGCGACCGGCCTGCGGGACGCGTTCGCCAACCCGATGGATTCGACCAATCGTGCGCGGACCGCCAACGCGATCGCATCGCAGATTTTCGATGGCGCCGACGGCGACAGTCTCACGGCGGCCGGCGGCAAGGACCTCGGCGTGCCGGTGCGGTTGACGATCCGCGTGCATCACGGGAATGCCGCGTCGATCGCCGGAAACAACGCAATCCTTACAAATCCGTTCAAGACAATGGTCTCGTTCGCCGCCGCCGCGAAACAGCTCGAGGCGTTGCCGCGGCGCTTCCCGATCGACCCCGAGAAGATCTTTGGCTACGGCGAGAGTGTGCTCGAGCTGCGCGTGACCCTGCCGGCCGGATGGAAAGCGCAGCTCCCGCAGGCGGTCACGGCGACGAGCGCGTTCGGGACGTATCGCGCCGATTACGCCCAGGAGGGCCGGGAACTGCGGATCACGCGTACAATCATCGGCGCGTCGGGCGTGCAACCACCCGATCAGTTGTCGGCGCTCACCGCGTGGATGCGCGCCATCGCCAAGGATGACGCCAAGGTGATCGTGATCGACAAATCGGCGGGCGCGCGCTAACCGGGGCGCCGAGCATCGCGTGCCGCGTTGCACGGCCCGATACGCGCGTGAAATGCGCGAGCAGGCACTGATGAGTGCGCTGGCGCCTGGCTCAACGGTGCCGCGTCATTCGTTGACAGCGCGACCGGGCGGCTCTACCACTTCATGAAGCAACGGGTTTCGTGTCTTCTCTTCGAACCAGGATCCATCTCTATGCCAACGCAAACCGGGTCCACACTCAACACACACACGACGCATACCGGTCACGCGCATCTGCACGGGCCGAAAATGCGGGCACCAAGCCGTCCAGCATGGCGGCCACACGGACTACCTGCACGACGGCCATCTCCACACGGTGCACGGGGATCATGTCGACGAGTGCCGGATTGCGGTGACGGCGACGAACCCCAGCCGCTGCACACCCGATCACCGGTGCCGCGACCATGACGCGAGCCACGTGCACGGACCGAGCTGCGGGCACCCTGCGGTGCCGCACGGCGATCACACGGATTATCTGGTGCAGGGACATCTCCATCGCGCCCACTCCGGGCACTGCGACGATCACGGGCCGCTCCTCCTCGCGTGATGGTGGCGGGGCGAAGGCGAAGCGAGTGCGCCGGCATCGAGTGTCACCACCTCGACTCGTCGTGGGGCACGGGCCCGGCGGTCGCGCCTGACGGAGGGCGGAGTCACTCCGAGATCACCATCGGGACCGGCGCCGGAAGGATGACGCTCGTGGCGTCGGTGCGGTCGTGCAGGACGTGCGAATACCAGCTGTCCGGCTTGGACGCGCCACGGTGATCCATGAGGTATCTCGCGAGGGCGGAGGCGTCCTCGGGCCTCATGCGAAGACAGCCGTGTGACGCGGCTTCACCAACCACCGTTCCCGCGCGTGTATTAGATTGAGTGTACTTACCAGCCTGCGCGGCCCGTCGACGTGTACCCCGGGCACGTGTGTCGTCCCTCCGCCATTACCTGTCATGCGTCGAGCCAGCCTCTTTCATTGTATCCTCATGCCTGGACTTGCCATCCTCTTCAGTGGGGCGCGGTCGCGGTTGGCCGAACCCCGCGCGGGGCTGGCGATGTCGCCGGGCGCGGGGGCAGTCCTGGCCCGCGCGTCGTCACTCGCGGCGCCGAAGGCGGCTGCGGGACCGGCGCACGCCGGTTCCGTTGCGGCGGCGACGGCGGTCGCGCTCAAGGCGCTCGAGCAGGCGGTTGGGACGCTCAGCCATCCGTTGGCTTTGGCCGATGCGTTCCATGGCTATTTCGCGTTCAAGGCGGCGCATCCCGACGACGTGAAGAAGCCGTTTCTTTATTTCGTGGACTACGGTCTCCCGAGCACGACCCGGCGCGGCTGGGTCTTCGATATGAGTCTGCTCTCGATCGTCGAAGGGCCGTTCACGGTGGCGCACGGCCGCGGGTCGTCTCCGGCAGGCGCCGCGATTCCCGCTCGATTCTCCAACGCCCTTGGCAGCGACGAGACGTCACTCGGGCTGTATGTCGCTCGGGAGCTGTACGCCTTCACCGGCCACTCCGGCAGCGAGCCCTACAATGCGACCGGAATGAGACTGGACGGTGTCTCCACAGGATTCAATGACAACGCCTTGGCCCGCAAGGTCGTGGCGCACGGGGCGCCGTATGTCACGTCGACCAAGGCGGGTCGCAGCGACGGGTGTCCGGCGATGGAGTTGGCGCGCGCGAGCCGGTTGCTTCCCAAGTTGGCCAACGGCGGAATGGTCTTTTTGTTCGCGCCTGACGCGCGCTGGATGAACTCCGACCCCTGGGTCACGGCGAACTAGCACGGCGGATACCGCGCGATCGGGCGGCCGGGCTGGTCCGCGCAGCGCCTGCCGGCTAAGCTAGGCGGTAGGGCCCGCACGGCGCCCGATTCGCCACGCCCACAACGCCAAGCCGCCGGTCACGACCACGATCAGGCCCATGAACAGCGTATCCCACCGGTCCGTGGCCGGGCTGCGCATATCGTGAACGAGCATATATGCATGCATGACCGCCAGCAGCCCGAACAGTGTGCCAGTAACCGCGAGATACGTCCGCATTGGAGTACGCCTCTGGTGAGAACGCCGGGGAGTGATCGTGTGACAACATGGCGAATACCCGACGCTCCACCAAGGGCGGGCCGAGTCGGGCTGGGCGATGTCACGACCTAGCAGCGCGGCTCCCGCCGGTTACAGCGGTACTCCGCTGATCCAGAAGCTCGGGATCAAGGCGTCTCACCGGGTGGCCATTCGCCAGGAGCCGCCGACGTTTGCGGCTTCGCTCGGTCCGTTGCCGCCCGGCGTTCGCCTCGTGCGGGGGTCGGCCGGCGTCTTGGACGTGATCGTCGTCTTCTTCAAGACGGAGCGGGAACTCCAACGACGGTTTGCCGTTCTCGCCGAGCGCCTTGCCCCGGCCGGCATGCTGTGGATCGCCTGGCCGAAAAAGTCTTCTGGCGTCCCGAGCGACCTCTCTGAGAATCGCGTGCGCGAGATCGGGCTCGCCGAAGGCCTGGTGGATGTCAAAGTCTGCGCGATCGATGAGACATGGTCCGGGCTCAAGTTCGTGAGACGGCTCAAAGATCGATGAGCCGATCCGATACGTGCCACCGGGCAGCGTCCGTTCCGGGTCGGTCGCTTTGACGCCTGACGCCAAACGCTAGGTTTCAACGCAACACTCATCACGGATGC
>Ga0335085_10005348_pt1 | contig 20646 bp, 26 predicted proteins | sample Lox_Sample_45_FD_206712 | JGI IMG/M metagenome (GOLD analysis project Ga0335085, IMG submission 206712) | Soil microbial communities from Loxahatchee National Wildlife Refuge, Florida, United States - Lox_Sample_4.5 | ecosystem: Environmental > Terrestrial > Soil > Wetlands | place: USA...
ATCCCAAGCTGCGGCTGGAGGGGATCGACGCGGTCGCCGACAAGGACCGCGTCGCGGCAATCCTGGGCCATGACATCGGAGCGAGCGTTCTCCTGATCCTGACCAACGTGGATGCGGTCTACACGGGGTACGGCACCTCCGCCCAGCGTCCGGTGCGCCGGCTCGATCTGGCCGCGGCGGACGCCCTGCTCGCGGGCCCGGAGCTGGCCACGGGCAGCATGCGCCCCAAGGTCGAGGCCGCGGCGGACTTCGTCCGCTCCGGGGGGGCGCGTGCGATCATCGCGGAGCTGGCACAGGGGGTCGCCGCGCTGCAGGGCGAGGTCGGGACGACCATCACCAGGGCAGGAGCACAGGCGTGAATCTCCACGAGTATCAGGCACGCGACATTCTGCGCCGCTACGGGATCCCCGTCCCGGAGGGAGAGGTCGCGAAGACCCCGGCCGAAGTGCGCGCCATCGCCCGGAAACTCGAGCAGGCGGGGGCGAGCGGGGTCGTGATCAAGGCGCAGGTGCACACCGGGGGACGGGGCAAGGCCGGCGGCGTGAAGCTCGCGAAGACCGCCGACGAAGCTGAAACTGTGGCGGCCAAGATCCTCGGCATGCAGATCAAGGGGCTCACGGTGCACCTGGTGCTCGTGGCACCCGCGGCCGAGATCAAGAGCGAGAGCTACGTCGGGTTCATCGTGGATCGGGTCACCCAGCGGCCGGTGCTCATGGTGAGCCCCGCGGGGGGGATCGACATCGAGGAGGTCGCGGCGAAGACCCCGGAGCAGATCTTCCGGCTGGCGATCGACCCGCGCTACGGCCTGCTCCCGCATCAAGCGCTGGGGCTGGGCTTCAAGCTCTACCAGGACGGCGCCCAGGCGCGGGCGGCGGCCGACATCATGCAGAAGCTCTACACTACGGTCTACGCCGTCGGCGCGTCGCTCGTCGAGATCAACCCGCTCATCACCACCCCCGACGGCAAGGTCGTGGCGCTCGACGCGAAGCTCGTGGTGGACGACAACGAGCTCGACCGCCACGCCGAGATTGCGGCGCTGCGCGATACGACCGCTGAGGCGCCCTCCGAGGTGCTGGCGCGGGAGGCGGGGCTCACCTTCATCAAGCTCGAGGGCAACGTCGGTTGCTGCGTGAACGGGGCCGGGCTCGCCATGGCGACGATGGACCTCGTGAAGTTCTACGGTGGGGACCCGGCCAATTTTCTGGACATCGGCGGCTCCTCGAACCCCCAGAAGGTGGTGAACGCGCTGAAGATCATCACCGCCGATCCGGCGGTGAAGGCGATTCTGTTCAACATCTTCGGGGGGATCACCCGCTGCGACGACGTCGCGAACGGGATCGTCCAGGCGACGCAGGCCTTCCCGCTCAAGGTACCGATCGTGATCCGGCTGACCGGGACGAACGAGAAGGAAGCGGTGCAAATCCTGACGAAAGCCGGGTTCCAGGCCCTCACCGACATGGACGAGGCGGTAAAACAGGCCGTCGCCAAGTCGAAGGGGGGGGCGGCCGCGTGAGCATCTTCATCAACAAACAGACGCGGCTCGTGGTCCAGGGGATCACCGGGCGGGACGGCTCGTTCCACTCGAAGCAGATGCTCGAGTACGGCACTCAGGTCGTCGCCGGCGTCACCCCGGGAAAGGGCGGCCAGAGGTTCGAAGCCAAGGTCCCGGTCTTCAACACCGTGGCCGATGCCGTGGCCGCCACCAAAGCCGATACGAGCGTCATTTACGTCCCGGCCGCCTTTGCCGCCACGGCGATCTACGAGGCGGCGGATGCGGGGATCAAGCTGATCATCTGCATCACGGAAGGCGTCCCGGTGCTGGACATGACCAAGGCGATGCCGTTCGTCCGGGAGCGGGGGGCGCGGCTCATCGGCCCGAACTGTCCGGGGCTGATCTCCCCGGGGCAGAGCAAGGTCGGGATCATCCCGGGCAACATTTGCCAGCCCGGCAAGATCGGCGTCGTGAGCCGCAGCGGTACGCTCACCTACGAGATCATCCATCAGCTCTCGACCAACGGCCACGGCCAGTCGACCTGCGTGGGGATCGGGGGCGATCCGATCATCGGCACGAACTTCATCGACTGTCTCGAGGCGTTCGAGCGGGACCCCGAGACCGCCGCGGTCGTGATGATCGGCGAGATCGGCGGGTCGGACGAGCAGCAGGCCGCCGAGTTCGTCCGGTCCAAAATGAAGAAGCCAGTCGTCGGATTCATCGCCGGGCAGACGGCTCCGCCGGGGCGCCGCATGGGCCACGCCGGGGCCATCATCTCCGGTGCGGGGGGCACCGCCGCCGAGAAGATGCAGGCGTTCGAGCGTGCGGGGATCAGCGTCATGAAGCGGCCGGCGGACGTCGTGCCGCTCCTGAAACAGCGCCTGTGAACCTGCGCGACTTTGTCCCCCAGGCGAACGTCCTGGTCCCGCTCCCCGCGAAAACGGTGCGCGAGGCGGTGGACCAGCTCATGGGTCCCCTTGTGGCCGCCGGGGCCGCCGATCTCACCAAGCTCAAGGCGGCGGTGGAGCGGGCCTGGGCCGACGCCGTGGTAGGGGTGGGGGAGGATGCCCTGGTCGCGCACGTGCGCACCGATGCCGTCACGCGGATCGGCGCCGCTCTCGGGGTCGCGCCGCAGCCGATCCGCTGGGACCACGAGCCGCGCCGCGCATCCCGCATCGTCATTTTCGTGGCGGCGCCGCTCCGGGAGGCCGCCCGCTACCTCCAGGTCATGGGGGCGTTCGCCCGCGTGCTCGCCGACCCCGGCGCCGTACAGGCGTTGCTCGCGGCCCAGGGACCGGGAGACGTCGCCGCGCTGCGCCTGTTCGATGCGATCGAGCTGCCGCCCCAGCTCACCGTGCGGGACGTCATGACCAGCCAAGTCACGACGATCACTCAGGACCAGACCCTGGGGGACGCGGCCCGGCTCATGTTCGAGAAGGACATCCGGGCGCTCCCCGTCGTGAACGAGGCGGGGGGGTTCATCGGAATGGTCACCCATCGGGAGTTGCTGCGGCATCTCGTGCCGGGATTCGTGCAGCGGGCCAAGACCGGGGAGTTCCGCGCGCCCACCAAGGCCGACTCCAAAGGTGGAGCGGGGAGTCCCGCCGACCCCCGCCTCATGCCGGTGAAGGAGGCCATGGCCCGCTCGGTGTTGTGCCTGAACGAGGACCAGACCCTGGCCGACGTCGCGAGCCTGATGCACACCAAGGATGTGGACCGTTTTCCCGTCGTTCGTGAAGGGATCGTCGTTGGCTTTCTCACCCGTGCGGATCTGGTACGCCGACTCATCGCCCTATGACCCTGACACTCGCCATCATCAAGCCCGATGCGGTTTCGGCCGGCAACGCCGGCAAAGTGCTCGCCCACCTCGAAGCCCAGGGGTTTGTCGTGCGGGCCGCCCGCATGGTGCAGCTCACGACCCCCCAGGCCGAAGCGTTCTACGCCGTGCACAAAGAGCGGCCCTTCTTCCGGCCCCTCGTCACCTTCATGACGTCGGGGCCCTGCATCCCCCTCGCCCTCGAGCGCGCGGACGCGGTGACCAAGCTGCGTGAGGTGATCGGGGCGACCGATCCGGCGGAGGCAAAGCCGGGGACGGTGCGGAAGCTCTTCGCCCAGTCGAAAGAGCGGAACGCGATCCACGCATCGGATTCCCCGGAAAACGCCGCCCGGGAGGTGGCGTTTTTCTTCCCGGAGGGGGAGTTGGCGGGGCTCTGACGGATTCTCGCCGTAGTTAGCTTGACGCAAGTGCCACAAGGGGTTAGCTTCGCCCGCCATGTTACAGGTAGACCTGCGCGAGCTCGCCAAAGGGGCGGTCCAGACGCAGGCCGAGCTGGCGGCGGATGACCCCCTGTTCGAGGGGCTGCCCGTCACTTTGGCGGGGCCGGTGCGGGTGGGGGGGAAGCTGCAGGGGACCGGCGAAGGGCGTTATTACTGGCAGGGGACCCTCGCGCTCACGGCGACCGCCGACTGCCGGCGTTGCCTCAAACCCGTGACGACCCCGGTGCAGGCGCAGTTCGGCGCGTTGTTCGCCGAGGATGCCGAGTCGCAGGCGGACCCAGACGCCTACCCCCTCCCGCCGCGCCCCACCGTGGTGGATCTGCGTCCGGCGGTGCGGGAGGAGGTGCTGCTCGCGACCCCCGAGTTCGTGTTGTGTCGTGACGATTGCCGCGGGCTCTGCCCGCAATGTGGCAAGGACCTGAACGCGGGGCCCTGCGGCTGCGCGCCCGAGGGGAGCGATCCCCGGTGGCGGGCGCTCGCCGACCTGAAGGCCAAGCTCCGCGACTGACGAGGAACCGATGGCCGTACCCAAGCGCCGAACCTCCAAACGGAAGAAGCGGGCCCGCCGCACGCATTACAAGGCGGCGCCCCTGACGCTGCAGCCGTGTGCCCGGTGCGGTGACCTGAAGCAGCCGCACCGCGTGTGCCCGACATGCGGCTATTACGCGGGCGAGAAGCGGATCGAGGTCGAGGACGTCTGACGGTGATCCGCATCGCGCTGGACGCGATGGGCGGAGACAACGCGCCGCGGGTTGAGATCGAAGGCGTGGCCCAGGCCCTGCGTGACCTGCCGCCGGGCTTTCTGATCCAGCTCGTGGGCCGTACCGCGGACATCACCGCCGAGCTCGCGAAGCACCCTGATATCGACCGCGCGCGCATCGAGGTGGTGGACGCCCCCGAGGTGGTCGGGATGGGGGAAAAACCCCTCGCCGCGATCAAGAGCAAGCCCCGCTCCTCCATCCTGGTGGGCCTCGGCCTCCAGAAGAAGGGTCTCTCCGAGGCCTTTATTTCCGCCGGCAACACCGGCGCGGTGATGGCCGCGGCGACGCTCACCCTGCGGCTGCACCAGGGCGTGCAGCGCGCGGCGATCGCGACCGTCATGCCGACCGGCAATCAGCCGGTCCTGCTGATGGACGCGGGGGCCAACGTCGACTGCGACGCCCGCGAGCTCGTGAACTTCGCGCACCTCGGCGCCATCTACGCCCGCGACGTGCTGGGCCGCGCCACCCCCAACGTCGGACTCCTGAACATCGGGGAAGAAGACGAGAAGGGGAACGCGGTCGTCAAGGAAGCGCACCTGCTGCTCCAGAAGGAGAGCGGGTTCCGCTACATCGGCAACGTGGAGGGCCGCGATATCCCGGTCGGGGCCGCGCGGGGCCAGCCGCTCGACGTGGTGGTGTGCGACGGATTCACGGGGAACGTGATCCTCAAGTTCTACGAATCGGCCGCGCAGGTGTTCGTCGCGTTCATCAACCGCGACGCCCCCGATGTGTTGAAGCGCCCGGAGATGGGAAACGTGCTGAAAGTGCTCGACTCCGCGAGCTACGGGGGCGCGCCGCTCCTCGGCGTGAAGGGGGTCGCCATCATCTGCCACGGCGCCGCCCCGCCCCGGGCGATCAAACACGCCATCCGGGGCGCCGTGCAGGCCGTCCAGAACCATCTCAGCCAGGATATCGGCGCCGAGCTGGCGCAGGGCGACACGAGCGGAGCGCCGGCGGCGTGAAGCGCCCCTTTGCCGAGCTCGTCGGGACGGGGCATTACGCCCCGGCCCGGACCCTATCGAACGACGAATTCTCGAAGATCCTCGACACCTCGGACGAGTGGATCCGGGAGCGCACCGGGATTCGCGAGCGCCGCGTCGCGTCCGACGCCGAGACCAATGCCGCCATGGGGAAGCAGGCGGCGGAACAGGTTCTGGGCCGCGTGGGCCTCACGCCGCTCGATCTCGACGCCATCGTCTACGCCACCGCGTCCCCCGACCGCCTGCTGCCGTCCCAGGCCTGCGATCTCCAGGCGATCCTCGGTGCCAAGAACGCCGCGGCGCTGGACGTCGGCGCCGCCTGCTCGGGGTTCCTCTACGGGCTGAACGTGGCCGAGGGACTCATCGCGGCGGAGCAGGCGAAGACCGTGCTCGTCGTCGCGGCGGAGCGCCTGACCCGGATCATGGACTGGACCGACCGCGCCACCGCGGTGCTGTTCGGGGACGGCGCGGGCGCCACCATCGTGAGGAAGTGCGACGGCAAGCGCGGGATTCTCTCGACCTACATGAAGTCGGACGGCACGCTGGCCGAGCTGCTCTATCGTCCCGGTGGGGGCGCCATCCATCCCCCCGACGCCGAGCTGCTCAAGGACCACAGCTACTTCATCAAAATGGCTGGCCGGGAAGTGTTCAAGGCCGCGGTCCTCTCGATGGCCGACGCCTGCGACCAGGCGCTGCAGCGGGCGGGGATCACGGGCCAGCAGGTCGACCTCATGATCCCCCACCAGGCCAACATCCGGATCATCGAGGCCACGGCGAAGCACGCCGGGATGCCGATGGACAAGGTGTACGTGAACGTCGACCGCTACGGCAACACCTCGGCCGCCTCGGTGGCGATCGCCCTCGACGAGGCGGTGCAGACGGGACGCATCAAGCCGGGGATGACGATCCTGCTGGTCGCCTTCGGCGCCGGGTTCACCTGGGCGAGCATGGTGGTGAAATGGTAGCCAACGTCTGGCTCTGCCCCGGACAGGGGTCCCAATTCGTCGGAATGGGGAAGGACCTGGCGGCGCAGTTTCCCGCCGCGCGCGAGACCTTCGAGGCGATCGACAGCGCCCTGGGCGTGCCGCTCTCGCGGCTCATGTTCGAGGGCCCCGAAGCGGAGCTGACCCAGACCCAGAACGCGCAGCCCGCCATCCTCGCGCATTCGGCCGCCGTCTTCGCCGTGGTGAAGCACAAGGTCGAGAACGTCGTGGCGGCCGCGGGACATTCCCTGGGCGAGTACTCCGCCTACGTCTGCGCCGGCGCGCTGACCGCCCCCGAGGCAGCGAAGCTCGTGCGCCGCCGCGGCGAGCTGATGGCCAAGGCGGCGCAGGACCGCGACGGCACGATGACGGCGATCATCGGGCTCCCCACCGCCGACGTCGAAGCGTGCTGCAAGACGGCCTCCTCCGCGGGCAACGTCGCCGTCGCCGCCAATCTCAACACCAGCGACCAGACCGTGATTTCCGGGGACGTCGAGGCGGTCACCAAGGCGGGCGACGCCTGCAAGGCGAAGGGGGCGCGGCGCGTCATCCCGTTGAACGTGAGCGGGGCGTTCCATTCGCCGCTGATGGCGCCCGCCACCGACAAGCTGGCGCTCGCCCTGAACCGCGCGCCGTTCACGGAGCCCAAGTTCCCCGTCTTCGCGAACGCGACGGCCGAGCCGGTGAAAGACGCCGACCGGGGGCGTCGCCTCCTCGTCGACCAAGTGACGCTGCCGGTGCGCTGGGTCGCCTGCATGCAGGGCGCGGCCAAGCTCGCCGGAGCCGAATCGCGCTACATCGAGATCGGCCCGGGGCAGGTGCTGGCCGGGCTCGCCAAGCGGATTCTCCCGGCCGGGGTCGTGCTGTCGCTCGGCACCGCCAGTGAGGTGGCGAAGTTCCTGGAGACCGGTTGAAGATCGATCTGTCCACTCGAACCGCGCTCGTGACGGGCGGCTCGCGCGGGATCGGCCGCTCGATCGCCGAGGCGCTGGTTCAGGCCGGAGCCCGGGTGGCGATTTTCGGGCGCGACGGCGCCAAGGCCCAGGCCGCCGCGGCGACGCTCGGGAAGGACGACCGGGCGCGGGGCTATGCCTGCGACGTGAGCGTGGCCGCCGACGTGGAGCGGGCCGTCGCGGCAGCGGAACAGGAGCTCGCCCCGATCGACATCCTCGTGAACAACGCCGGGGTCACCAAGGACAACCTCCTGTTCCGGATCGGGGAAGCCGACTGGGACACCGTGCTCGACACCAATCTCAAGGCGGCGTTTCTGACCACCAAGCTCGTCGCCCGGGGGATGATCAAGCGGCGCTGGGGCCGCATCATCAACATCACGAGCGTGGTGGGGCTGACGGGGAACAAGGGACAGGCGAACTATTCCGCCTCCAAGGCCGGGCTCGTGGGGTTCACGAAATCGGTGGCCAAGGAGCTCGCCTCCCGAAACGTGCTCGTCAACGCGGTGGCCCCCGGGTACGTCGATACCGAGCTGACCCGGACGATTTCCGACGAGGCCAAGCAGGCTTTGCAGGCCGCGATTCCGCTCGCCCGCCTGGGGCAGGGCTCGGACATCGCGGGCACGGTGCTCTTTCTCGCCTCCGACTTCGCGAGCTACATTACGGGGCAGGTGCTCGTGGTCGACGGCGGGATGGTGATGTGATCCCGAACCCCCTTTCCTTCGTCTGAGGGTCCCATGGCAATGGACATGAAGCAGCTCGAGGAGAAGGTCAAGGACATCATCGTCGAGGAGCTCGGGGTCGAGCGTGACAAGCTCAAACCCGAAGCGAGCTTCATGGAAGACCTCGGCGCCGACAGCCTCGACACCGTCGAGCTGGTGATGGCCTTCGAGAAGGAATTCGATATCGACATCCCCGACGAGGAGGCGGAGAAACTCCGCACCGTCGGCGATGCCATGAAGTACCTCCACGACAAGATGGGGAAGTAGTGAAGCGACGTGTGGCGGTCACGGGGCTCGGCCTCGTGACCCCGCTCGGCAATACCGCGCGCGCAACCTGGGATGGGCTCGTCGCCGGACAGTCGGGCGCCGGGCCCATCACCGGATTCGACCCCGCCGCGCTGTCCGTCCGATTCGCCTGCGAAGTGAAGGGATTCGACCCCGGCCTCTACATGGACAAGAAAGAGGCCCGGCGGTGGGACCCGTTCTCGCAGTACGCCATGGCCGCCTCCGTCCAGGCGATCCAGGACGCCTGTCTCGAGCAGTCGTGGGACAAGAGCGACAAGAAGCGCATGGGGGTCCTGATCGGGACCGGCACGGGCGGGATCCAGACCTTCGAGGAAAACTGCCGGATCTACCACGAGAAGGGGCCGAACCGCGTCTCGCCCTTCTTCATTCCGATGTACATGCCGAACGTGGCCGCCGCGCTCGTCTCGATGCGCTACGGACTCCAGGGACCGAACTACGGCACCGTCTCCGCCTGCGCCTCGTCGGCGCACGCGGTGGGCGACGCGTTCCGGCTGATCCAGTCGGGCCAGGTGGACCTGATGATCGCGGGCGGGAGCGAGGCCGCGATCACCCCGCTCGCGATCGCCTCGTTCGCGAACATGAAGGCGCTCTCCGAGCGGAACGACGATCCCAAGACCGCGAGCCGCCCCTTCGACAAGGATCGCGACGGCTTCGTGATGGGAAGCGGCGCGGCCTCGGTGATCCTCGAGGACTGGGATCACGCGAAGAAGCGGGGCGCCAGGATCTACGCCGAGGTGGTGGGCTACGGCATGACGGCGGACGCCTACCACATCACGGCCCCGGCTCCCGACGGCTCGGGGGCGCAGGACGCCATGCGCTACTGCCTCGCCGACGGCGGCCTGCGCCTCGAGGACGTGGGGTACATCAACGCGCACGGAACTTCCACGCCGCATGGCGACGTGGCCGAGACGAATGCCGTGAAGGCCGTGTTCGGCCACCAGGCGAAGAAACTGATCTTCGGCTCCACCAAGTCGATGACCGGGCACCTCCTGGGCGCGGCCGGCGCGCTCGAGTTCGCGATCTGCGTGTTCGTGCTCACCGAGGGCGTGATTCCCCCGACCATCAACCAATTCACTCCGGATCCCGGGTGCGATCTCGACTCCGCGCCGAACAAGGCCGTGCAGCGCCATGTCGACGTCGCCTTGTCCAACTCCTTCGGGTTCGGCGGCCACAATGTGACGCTGGCGGTGAGAAGGACGGATTGATCCGATGATTCCGCAGGACCCGTCACTCACGGGGATCGAGAAGAAGGTCTCGAACGCCGAACGTCTCACTCGCGATGACGCTCTCGCCTTGTTTCGCTCGCATGACCTCCTGACGGTCGGCCGGCTCGCCGACCTCGCGAACCAACGCCGGAACGGTGACCGGGTCTACTTCGCGGCGAACCAGCATATCAACCCGACCAACGTCTGCATCCTGCGCAACACCTGCGTGTTCTGCTCGTTCGCGCGGATGCCGCAGGAGGACGGCGCGTACACGAGGAGCCTCGACGAGGTGTTCGCCGAAGCCGACGCGGCCCGCGAGAATCCCACGCGCGAGTTCCACATCGTGGGGGGCCTGCACCCCAAGCTCTCGCTGCAGTACTACCTCGACATGTTCCGAGGATTGAAGCAGCGGCACCCGGACGTGCAGATCAAGGCGCTCACCGCGGTCGAAGTGGCGCACCTGGCGCGAATCGCAGGGATGACGACGCGCGAGGTGCTGCAGGCCATGAAGGACTCCGGGGTGACGAGCCTCCCGGGCGGCGGCGCCGAGATCTTCAGTCCCGCCGCGCGAGCCACCATCGCCGACCGCAAGCTCACAGGCGAGGAATGGCTGCGGGTGCACCGCGAGGCGCACGAGCTGGGGCTGCCGTCCAACTGTACCATGCTCTACGGGCACGTGGAGACGCTGGAAGACCGGGTGGACCATCTGCTCGCGCTGCGCGCGCTTCAGGACGAGACTCAGGGGTTCCTGACCTACATCCCGCTCGCCTACCACCCCGACCACAACGAGCTGGGCGAGGCGCTGGGGCGCACCGGAACCGCCACGACCGGGTTCGACGACCTGAAGAACATCGCCATCGGGCGGCTCTTCCTCGACAACATCCCCCATGTGAAGACCCACTGGCCGATGGTGACGCCGTTCATCTCCCAGATCGCGCTGGGCTTCGGCTGCGACGATCTCGAGGGGACGGTGGTCTATGAGCGGGTCTACCACGAGGCGGGAGCGGGAACCCCGATGTGGCTCTCCTACGATCAGATCGTGGGGCTGATCAAGGGGGCGGGGAAGGTCCCGGTCGAGCGTGACTCGCTGTACCAGACCGTGCGCAGCTTCGAGACCTGGGTGCCGGGACAGGGCTCCGTGCGTCCGGAAGGACCCGCGGGCCCGAGCTTCGACCTGAAGCACCGGGAGAAGGCGGCAGCCCGCAAGCGCGCCTTACCCATCGTCAGCGATACCTCCCCCCCTCCCTCTAGGAAGAGGGGACCGGGGGGCGAGGTACTTCCCGTGAGCGTGGCCGAATGAGACTGGGTCGCATCGGCTACATCAACTGCTATCCCGTCTACGGGGCGATCGACCGGGGTCAGGTGAAACTCCCGGCGGAGATCGTCACCGGCACCCCGGCGGAATTGAACGATTTGCTCGTGGCGGGAGAACTGGACGTGTCCGTCATCAGCGCGGTCGAGTACGCCCGCCACGCGAAGGACCTGGTCCTGCTCCCCGACCTCGCCATTTCCTGCGACGGCCCGGTGCGCAGCGTGATGCTGTTCAGCAAGCATCCGGTGGGGAAGCTCGACGGGAAGACGATTCTCCTGACGGCGTCGTCCCGCACCTCGGTGGCGCTGCTCGACCTGTTGTGCCGGGAGCTGTGGCAGGTCCAGCCGCGGTTCGCCCAGGCCCGCGCCGAGGCCACGGACCTGGATGGGCTCGCCCGACTCCCGCACGAAGCGGTGCTCGTGATCGGCGATCCGGCGCTGCTGCTCGGCACGAGGGGCGATTACCCGCATCGGATCGACCTCGGTCTTGAATGGAAACAGTGGACGGGGCTGCCGTTCGTCTTCGCCGTCTGGGCGGCGCGGCGCGCCGCCGACCCCGGCCAGGTGCGCCGGCTCCACGAAGCCCTGCTGGCTTCGCGCGACTGGGGGCTCGCCCACCTGGATGACCTCGCCGCCGCTGCGAGCGAGGTGACGGGGGTCCCGCGCGAGGCGTGCCGCACGTACTTCGAAGGGATCGATTACGCCCTGTCGCCGCGGCATACGGCGGGGCTGACGCAGTTCTTCCGGCGGCTCGCCGGGCTCGGGATCATTCCCGACGGCTCATTTCAATTCTTGCAGGTGGCGTGACGATGGTGGACCGGACCGCGAGCGAATTCCAGGGCTACCTCGAGCTCTACGACAAGGCGCCGCTGTTGGAGCTCGGCCGTCTGGCCGACGCCGAGCGGTGGCGGCTGCACCCCGAGAACGTCGTCACCTATATCATCGACCGCAACATCAACTACACCAACGTCTGCGTCGCCGATTGCAAGTTCTGCGCGTTCTACCGCCGCCCCAAGCACAACGAGGGCTACGTCCTCTCATTCGAGCAGATCGGCCGCAAGATCGAAGAGCTCAAGGCCCTGGGCGGGATTCAGATCCTGATGCAGGGGGGGCACAACCCTTACATCCCGTTCGAGTGGTACCTGGATCTGCTGCGCTACATCAAGCGTCACCACCCGATCCACATTCATGCCTTTTCGCCCTCCGAGGTGGACTTCTTCGCCGGGCGGTTCGGGATGACGATCGACGACGTACTGCGTGAGCTCGTCAAGGCGGGACTCGATTCGATCCCCGGCGGGGGCGGAGAGATCCTGGTCCAGGACGTGCGCGACCGGGTGGCGAAGAAGAAGGCCGGCGCCGATCGCTGGCTCGAGGTGATGGAAGCGGCGCATCGACAGGGACTGAAGACGAGCGTGACGATGATGTACGGCCTGGGCGAAACGCCCGCCGACCGCCTCGAGCATCTCTTCCGGGTGCGCGAGGTGCAGTCGCGCACCGGCGGATTCACCGCGTTCATCTGCTGGCCGCTGCAGCCCGAGCACACCCAGCTCGAGTACCTGGGCAAGACCGATGCCGTGACCTATCTGCGGACTCAGGCCCTCGCGCGCATCGTTCTCGGTAACGTCCCGAACATCCAGGCCTCCTGGGTGACGATGGGCGTGAAGGTGGGGCAGGTGGCGCTGCGCTTCGGGGCGAACGACTTCGGATCGCTGATGATGGAGGAGAACGTCGTTTCCGCCGCCGGAACGACCTGGCGCACGACGCTCGAAGAGATGCAGCGCGTCATCACCGATGCCGGCTACGTCCCCAGGAAACGCCGGCAGGACTATCGACTTCTGGAAGAGGCCGCCTGATGCCTGACGTCCTGATTCTCGTCGGCTCCGAGAGCGACAAGCCCCGCATCGAGCCCGCGTTCGAGGTGCTGAAGCAGGCCGGCGTGACCTTCGACTTCCACGCCTCCTCGGCGCACCGCCAGCCCGATCAAACGGCGCAACTCGTCAAGGGCGCCAAGGCACAAGGAGCGAAGGTCGTGATCTGCGGCGCGGGACTCTCCGCGGCGCTCCCGGGTTACGCGGCCTCGCTCACCGACCTTCCCGTGATCGGCGTCCCGTTCGCGGTCGGCCCCTTGAACGGCCTCGACGCGCTGCTCGCGACGGTGCAGGTCCCGCCCGGGGTCCCCGTCGCGACGGTCGGGATCGACAACGCCAAGAACGCCGCCCATCTGGCGATCCGCATCCTGAAGCGGCCCTGACGGTGCGCGTCGGCATCGGCTACGACTCTCACAAGTTCGCCGAGGGCCGGCCGCTCATTCTCGGGGGCGTGACGATCCCCTTCGACAAGGGCCTGGACGGCTGGTCCGACGCCGACGCCGTGGCCCATGCGCTCACCGACGCGATCCTGGGCGGCGCGGGGCTCGGCGACATCGGCCGCATGTTCCCCCCGCACGATCCCCGTTTCCGCGGCGCCAATTCGATCGATCTCCTGAACAAGGCGGCGGTCAAGGCGATCGAGACCGGCCATCCCCCGCAGCAGGCCGACATCACGGTGATCATCGAACGCCCCAAACTCGCCCCGCACATCCAGGCGATGGAGGCGCGGCTCGCCGAGGCGATCATCGTCGGGCCGCTCGGCGTGTCGGTCAAGGCCAAGACCAACGAGGGGATGGGGTGGATCGGGCGCGGCGAAGGGGTGGCGGCGATCGCGGTCTGCGTCCTGGGATGAGCCCGGTGCGGAGTATGGAGCGCGGAGTGCGGAACGGCAGGGTATAGTTTGGCGCACCTGCTCGGTCTGATCGAAGGACTCCCCGCTGCTCCCTTCTACCTCGCCATCGCGGTGCTCGCCGCTATGGAAAACATCCTCCCGCCGGTCCCGGCCGACACGGCCGTCGCGTTCGGGGCGTTCCTGGCGGGACGCGGCACGCTCGACGCCTGGCTCGTCTTCCTCCTCACCTGGATACCGAACGTCGGGTCGGCGACGGGGATGTATGTGCTCGGCCGCCATTACGGCCGGCCATTCATCGAGGGCCCGATCGGCCGGCGCTTCGTGTCGCCCGCCGCGCTGCTGCACGTGGAGCGGCTCTACGAGCAGCACGGAGCGTACGGCATCTTCGTCTCCCGGCTGCTCCCCGTGTGGCGGGCGCTCGTCCCCCCCTTCGCCGGCGTCGCGCGCGTCCCGCCCGGGCGGGCGCTCCTCCCGATGGCGCTCGCTTCCGGCGTGTGGTACGGGGGGCTCACCTATCTCGTGGCGAGCTTCGGCAGCAATTTCGAGGCGGTGCTCAAGGCTCTTGGTCGCGTGAACGCCGGGTTGGCGATCCTCGCGACCCTTCTTCTCGTCGCGTTGGGGATATGGATCTACCGGCGGGCGAAGCGGTAGCGCGCGCATTCCGGCTGGAGCAGTTCCGGGACTACCTGGCGCTCGAGGCGGGGCAGAGCGCCCACACGGTCGAGAATTACCTCCGCGACCTGCGCCGCCTCGCCACGCATGCCGCCGCGAAGGGCGCCCGCGCCCCGACCGATCTCACCGCCGCGCAGCTGCGCGAGTTCGTCTACGACCTGAAGGACTTGGGGCTCGCCCCGGCCACGATTCATCGGCAGATCTCGGCGATCCGTAGCTACTTCCGGTTTCTCGTGAGCGAGGGACATGCGACCCGGAACCCGAGCGAGCGGCTCGAGTCCCCCAAACGCTGGCGCACCCTCCCCACGGTCCTCAGCGTGGCCGAGGTCGATCGCCTCCTCAATGCGCCGACCCCGGACACGCCGCTCGGCATACGCGATCGCGCGCTGCTCGAGCTCGCCTACGCCACCGGGGCGCGCGTCTCCGAGGTCACGGGCGTAGGTCAGCAGGACATCTCCTTTGACGAGGGAATCGTGCGGCTCTTCGGGAAGGGCAACAAGGAACGCCTCGTTCCGGTGGGCCGCCGGGCGCTGGGGGCGGTGGCCCTGTACGCGCGCGAGATCCGCCCCACCCTGGACCGCGGCCAGGGGCGGGGAGGGCTGTTCCTGAACGCGCGCGGCACGCCACTCTCCCGGGTCGGCGCCTGGGGGATCATCAAGAGCGCCGCGCGCCGGGCGGGACTCACGAAGCGGGTCACCCCGCACACCCTGCGTCACACCTTCGCCACGCACCTGCTCGAAGGCGGCGCCGACCTCCGGGCGGTGCAGGAGATGCTGGGTCACGCCGATCTCTCGACCACGCAGCTCTACACCCACGTCGATCGCGACTACCTTCGGAGCGTGCACCGGCAGTTCCACCCGCGGGGATGAGCAAAGGAGCGTATCAGGCATGGACGGCAATTACCTGGTCGGCGTTTACATCCGCGACCTGAAGGCGTTGCGGCGGGAGCTCGAAGCCTATCCCAACGAGAAGGACATCTGGCGACTTCCTCCCGGAATCAGCAACTCGGCCGGGACGCTGGCGCTGCATCTCGCGGGGAGCCTCCGGCACATGATCGGCGCCGTCCTCGGCGGGTCCGGGTACGTGCGCGATCGCAACGCCGAGTTCGCCAAGCGCGACGTTTCGCGAGCCGATCTCCTGGCCGGGATCGCCGTCGCCATCGCCGAGCTCGAGCGGGCGCGGCCGCACATCACCGCGGCCGTACTCGACGCCGAGTTTCCCCAGGCGCTCGCCGGCCACCGCGTCAAGGCCGAGGAGCTGCTGATTCACTTCGCCGCGCACTGCGGGTATCACCTGGGACAGGTGGACTATCACCGGCGCATCGTCACCGGCAAGGGAGAGACGATCGGCGCGATGGCGATCCCCGAGCTCGCGACGGCCCGCAAGGTCGAGTAGTCGCATGGCGCGCTCGCTCCTCCCCGAGGCGGTCGAGGCGTATCTCACGCGGGCCATGGTGCGGGAGTCGCCGCTCGCGGCCCGACTGCGCGCCGAAACGCTCCGCCTCCACACGGACGACGCCGGGATGCAGATCGGGGCCGACCAGGCGGCGTTCTTCGCGTTGCTCGTCCACCTCCAGGGCGTGCGCCGAGCGCTCGAGATCGGCACGTTCACGGGCTACAGCGCCCTCGCCATTGCCGGCGCCCTGCCGCCGGACGGGCGGCTCATCGCCTGCGACGTCAGCGAGGAGTGGACGGCGGTGGGGCGGCGCTACTGGGCCGAGGCCGGAGTGGCCGACCGGATCGACCTGCGCGTGGGACCGGCGATCGAGACGCTGGCCGCGCTCGAACGTGGGGGAGGGGCGGGGAGCTTCGATTTCGCCTTCATCGACGCCGACAAGCCGGCCTACGACGCCTACTACGAGGCTTGTTTACGTCTCGTGCGTCCCGGTGGGCTCATCGCCCTCGATAACATGCTGTGGAGCGGGCGGGTGGTGGACGACACGAACCAGGAGCCCGACACGGTGGCGATCCGGAAGCTCAACGTGAAGATCCGGAACGACCGGCGTGTGGAGTCGTGTCTGGTATCGATTGGTGATGGGGTGATGCTGGCGAGAAGGAAATAAGGACCCACCTCGACCCGCTAGTTCATCCGGTTGATCATCTCGTCGATCCGCCCCGCCGCCCGCGGGATCTGCACTTTCAGCGCCTCCAGCACCATGCGCGCCGAGTCCTTAAGTCCCAGCGCCTGGTAGGCTTGCGCGGTCGTGAAGGCTTTCCCCATGACCAGCCGGAAGTTCGAGTCCGGCGCCTGCACCGTGGCGAGGGTCGCGAGCGCGGCGCGCGGGTCGTTCTTGTCGGTGAGCTGCGACTGGGCGGCGATCAGCGTAGCCGAGGCGTCGCCCGGCATCTGCGCCACAAGCTCCGTCGTGAGGCGGGCGGCGTCGTCCTTCCGTCCCGCTCTGCGCGCCTTCTGGGCTCCATTATAGAGCCCGGAGATCAACAATCGCCGCACATCGGCCGTATCGCCCGTGCGCAGCCCCGGCCCCCCGGCATAGCTGTAGACGAGATCTCCCCCATGCTCGGCGGCTTCGAACAGCACCACGAGCCCCCAGACTCCCACCACCGCGCCGGCGTAGCGGGCGAGCCGGGCGACCGTCGTCTGACGCGCGGCGAGCGCGAGGGCGGCAAGCTCCAGCACCGAAACGACCAGGAAAATGTTGCGGGTGTCTTCCCCCAGATCTTCGTGCGTGCGCACCGCCGGGGCGACCCCGGGGATCCGCTCGATCGGGTCGTGGGCGTCATGCCCGGACTGCACCGCGGCCACCGCGGCCAGCGTCCCGACGAAGATCAGCGTCGCGGCCATCGGGCTCCCGAACGCGAGGCGCTGCCCGAGGTCGCCCAGGGGAATGAGGGTGATCACGCGCGCGATCACGCCCACGAACAGGAGCGCGACCACGAAGTGGACGATCTGGGGGTGGAAAATTCCGATGTTTGGCATGGGCCCGAATCTAGTGGCCGGGGGGTGTTTGCGGCATTCCGTACCGGGGTGCGGCGAAATGGTGACTGACCCGGCCTGCCGGCGTGCCATTGTTGGCCCATGCTCACCACGCGCGATGCGGTTCCACGGCGGCGTCAGGTATCCGTCACCCTGTTCCGGGCGGGGAAGGTACGAGCCCGGCTGGTGCAGGCTGCAACCCGGGAGCTTCCGGTCCTCGAGGCGTGGCTCGGGCGCGTGGGGGTGCTGGCAGGGGACGAGATCGAGCTGCGAGCGCCGGCCGGGCGACTGGTCGTCCGGGTCACCGGCGAGAAGGCGGGCGTCGGGACGAAACGATGACGGCCCAGGCCGGGCCCTCGCCGCCGGCGTCGTGGGCTCCGGGGCGGCACAAGCTCCTGACCGAGGTGCGCCGAGCGTTGCGGGTGCGGGGGTACAGCCGGCGGACGGAGGAGGCGTATGTCGGGTGGATCCGGCGGTTCGTCCTCGCCCAGGGCACGCGTCATCCCGCCGAGATGGGGGAGCCCGAAGTCACCGAATATCTGTCATCGCTCGCCTCAGTCGGCCGCGTCAGCCCCTCCACGCAGAATCAGGCGCTCGCGGCGCTCCTCTTTCTTTATGGGGAGGTACTGAAGCGACCGGTCGGGTGGATGGCCAGTCTCGTGCGGGCGCAGCCGAGGAAGCGACTCCCGGTCGTGCTCACTCGCGACGAGGTCCGGGCGGTGCTCGAGCGGATGCACGGCGTTCCGCAACTCGTAGCCCGGCTGCTTTACGGCACGGGCCTCCGGTTGCTCGAGGCACTCTCGCTGCGCGTCAACGACTTGGACTTCGCCAAGGCGGAGATCCGGGTACGCGCGGGGAAGGGAGGCCACGACCGCGTCACCATGCTCCCCCTGGTCCTGCGCGACGAGCTGGTGCGACACCTCGAGCGGATGCGGGCCCAGCACGCCCAGGATCTGGCCGCGGGGGCGGGGTGGGTGCCGCTCCCGGGGTCACTGGATCGCAAGTACGTCAACGCGGGGCGCGAGTGGGCGTGGCAGTGGGTATTTCCCGGCAGCCGAACCTTGCTCGACCCGGCAGTCGGCCGGAGCGGTCGTCGCTATCTCCATGAGACCGTCATCCAGCGCGCCTTCCGCTCCGCGGTTCTCGCGGCCGGTGTTCCCAAGGCGGCCCACTGCCATACCCTGCGCCACTCGTTCGCCACCCACCTCCTCGAAACCGGTTACGACATTCGCACCGTGCAGGAGCTCCTCGGTCATCGCGACGTCACCACAACAATGATCTACACCCATGTCTTGAACCGAGGCGGCCTCGGGGTGCGCAGCCCCGCCGACACACTGTAACGCAACCCGCCGAGTGCCCAGTCGCTGGACACGCTGTTTCAGAGCCATCCGCCGAAGGTGTTGGTACTCTCACCATTCGTCACCGGTGGATTGATCCTGGTGGCTTGGGGCATACTGATTGAGGCGGAGGAGTGATGACCGACATAGAGTTCTTCTATCGTTGGATACCGGCATTCGTTGCTGCCGCCCTCATGGGCTTGGCAGCCATCGTTCTCCGTCATCAGATCCGTCGGGACGACGCCGCCCACAAGGCACCCCCCAGGAAGCCCGACAGTGACTCGCATGAGGGCGTCACCAGGGCGTGAATCCCGGTGCTCGCAGGCTTTCGAGTACTGCAGGTAAGTGAACATCTTAGACTGCCGATCTCTGCAGCCTTTCCCGGCCTAGTCCCTTGCGTGATTCCCTCTCAACCCCCATGGTCTAGGAGGTTTAGCGTCAGGGACCTCACGTGACAGTTCACGTTTTACGCGACCGGCCTGTCGTCTTAGGCTGTCAGTCGAAACCTCGTTAGGCCGACTGCCCATCAGACACCTCATGCTCCTCCCCACGAGTCACGATCTATGCTGCGCTTGCGTTGCTCTAGCCACGGTCCTTGCGCTTCCAAGACACACCCATGCCCAAGACTTTTGTCCTGCGGCTCTGAAGGACCGCCCGTTCGCCAACCTCCGGAATGCCCGCCAACCCTTGGAGTCCGATACATTCTACTCGGTGACCTGGGATGCAGCCCTCAATCGAGCCTTTCACCTGGACTCGCTCGACAAGGGCTTAATTCATGGGTCGGGCGGCTACGAACTAAGTGACTGGTACATAGATGCCAGTGACATTGCTGTGAGTCTGCGCCGAAGCATCGCCGCCGATACAACCCTGCAACGGAATGCTGCTTTTGACCTGTCTCATCTTTTCGAGGGAGGACCCGCAGGGGCAACTGAGGGCATGGCCTACGTGGCCGCCTCGATCTACAGCGACTGGCGCCTCCCACCTGAGCCAGCCGCAGCCTTTCTCGCTGACCCGACGTTTGGCATTCGCGCGCGTGTACGTGCGGTGCGAGCCCTCGAACCTTACTGGTCAACCCAGACGTTCCGGCGTGCCGCCGCTGCCGCTCTTTGTTCCCTGGCTGCACGCATGAGCGGTGTTAGTTCGATGCGTTCCGACTCGGCAATCAGTGTATTGTCGCTCCTGAACGAGGATGAATTCGACCTTGTCGGAGACATCGAGGCGGCGCTACGGAAAGCTCACGAGCGCGGCGGGCCATCACCGACCGATGTCCTCGAGTTACTTCCCCAAACGAACCTCCTCACTAAATGGCTCGCGAAACAACTCTCTTTTCAGTAGGGCAGCGGCCTAACCTGCGCTTGAAGCTGTCGGCCCAGGGCGGCCGCTCGATCACGGAACTGTTGTTCTTGTCTGCGGCCGCCGCAGGCCGCAGCTTAAGCGCATCTCGTTAGGCAGCACTCCGGAGGCACAGATGAAGCCACTTCTGCAGAACGTTCTTCTGACTCTTACATTCACAGTTCCAGTCCTGGCTAGCCCAGCTCGAGCGCAGAGCCTTGACACTAGTCGGATCGTTACGCCGGCTTTCGCCTCAATCACCACACGCACTGTCGTTGCCCTTGCCGAGGACACCGCGCGAGCGGCGTCATCCTCTGCTCGGGCGATGGCTGACAGCCTCGGATTCACCATTATCGCTCGGAGGCCACCGCTAAGTCAGCTACTCGATCAACGCCACTCAGCCGTGTATTACGTGCCACGTGATCTCAAGACTGGTTACCTAATCATCGTGCCTGGACGGCGACCGGATGTGGTGTGGGGCTTGGTAAGCCCGGATTCGCTGCGGACCCGGATCAAGGAGTACCTGACGCTCAATCGAGAGCTCTCGCCGGGATCCGAGTGAGGACTGTGTCCCGTGCTGCCTAACAGGCGCTTGAAGCTGTCGCGCCGGGGCGGCCACACCGGGAAGAACGGGTCTTTCTTGATTGTGGCCGCCCCGGCGCG
>Ga0335085_10005349_pt1:2500-20642 | contig 20642 bp, 16 predicted proteins | sample Lox_Sample_45_FD_206712 | JGI IMG/M metagenome (GOLD analysis project Ga0335085, IMG submission 206712) | Soil microbial communities from Loxahatchee National Wildlife Refuge, Florida, United States - Lox_Sample_4.5 | ecosystem: Environmental > Terrestrial > Soil > Wetlands | place...
CCACGGCCTCGGCACCGATGTTGCCTCCTGCGCCTGTGCGGTTTTCGACCAGGAAGGGCTGGCCGAGCGCCTCCTGGAGCTTCGCCGAGAGCGTTCGCCCCACGATATCGGGCGTCGAACCAGGCGGATAGGGAACCACGACCCTCACGGGCTTCACGGGATATTGCTGGGCGCTCACCGGCAAAGCGGCTAAGAGCAGCAAGACCATCCAGAACTTCCTCATAGACCCCTCCTGTCGAGTAATGCCTGCGAAAGCGTCCCGGCATCGACGTACTCGAGCTCCCCGCCGAGCGGCACGCCGCGCGCGATGCGGCTTGCGCGCACCCCGCGCGCGCGCAGCATCTCGGCAATGTAGTGCGCCGTCGCTTCCCCTTCGTTGGTGAAATTGGTCGCCAGGATCACCTCCTGCACCACCCCGTCGGCGGCTCGCGCGAGCAACCTGTCCAGGCCGATGTCGCGCGGGCCTACGCCGTCGAGCGGCGAAAGCCGCCCCATGAGCACGAAATACATTCCCGAGTAGCTCAGCGTCTGCTCGACCATCGCCAGATCGGCCGGAGTTTCCACCACGCAGAGCATCGAGGCGTCGCGCCGCGGCGAGCGGCACAGGGCGCAGACCTCCTCCTCCGTGAAGCTATTGCAGCGCACGCAGCGCCGCACCGACCGCAGCGCCTCGGCGAGCGCGCGCGCGAGCGCGTCGGCACCGTCGCGATCGTACTGCAGCAGGTGATACGCCATACGCTGCGCCGAGCGCGGTCCGACTCCCGGCAGGACCCTCAGCGCCTCTATCAAGCGATCCAGGGCCTCGGCGCGAGGGATGGACTCCTGCTTCATCTGCTGCCCAAGCGCGCAGGCGCGTTCAGAACGGAAGCTTGAGGCCCGCAGGAAGGCCCATGCCAGCCGTAAGTGCGCCCATCTTTTCCGCGACCGTGGCCTCGACCCTGCGCGCCGCGTCGTTGAACGCGGCAACGACCAGGTCCTCGAGCATTTCCCGGTCGTCGCCCAGCAGCGAGGGATCGATGGCGACCCGCTTGACCTCGTGCTTGCAGGACATCGTGACCTTTACCATGCCGGCGCCGGACTGGCCCTCCACCTCGAGGGTTCCGAGCTGTTCCTGCATGCGGCGCATGTTTTCCTGCATCGCCTGCGCCTGCTTCATGAGCTGACCGATGTTTCCCTTCATGACCGCTTTTCCTTGATCGTCGATTCCACCACCTTGCCCTCGAACAGGTTCACCAGCTCCTGGACGACGCGATCCCCATGGACCGCTCGCGCCGCCTCGGCGTGCCGCGCGCCGCGCTCGGACGCATCGATGGCCGCGGCACTGCGGCCGCGGACTTCTCCCGAAGCGACGCTGACTCGGGCCGGCCTGCCGAGGTGCGCGGCAAGCGCAGCTTGCAACTTCTCGCGGTACGGCTCGCCGGCGAGGTGCGGCATCGACTTGGGCACCACCAGCTCGAACACCCCGTCCGCGGAGGACTTGAGCTCCGCGTTTCGCGCCAATTCCTTGGCGCCCCCGGAAAGCGCCAGTCGCTGCACCAGGGCCGGCCAATCCCCGTCGACGGCGGCGGCGCGCGGCGAAGGCACCGCCTGTGCCGGCCTGGAGGGAGGCTTCTCCCCTCGCGCGGCAGCGCCTTCCGGTCTGAAGGCCAGCATCCGAAGCAGCGTCATCAGGAAGCCGGCGTGCTCGTCGGGCGCAAGAGGCAGATCCTCGCGTCCCTGCAACGCGATCTGGTAACAAAGCTGGGTCGCCTCGGGATCCAGCGCTCGCGCCAGCGCAGCGATCCGCTCCCGCTCGGGCAAGTCGTCCTCCAGCGCCCCCGGGACGGCCTGCGCAAGGGCAACGCGGAGCAGCAGCGCCGCGAGGTCCTGAAGAGCCGAGTCGAACGAGAGGCTGCGCGCCTGCATGTCGTCGGCAATGGCGGCGAGCGCCGGACCGTCGCCGGACGCGACCGCCTCCAGCAGCCGGACAAGGTGGGTCTCGTCCACGGCGCCCAGCATCTCGCGTACCGTCCCGGCCGCGAGCCGCCCGCCGCCGTGCGCGATCGCCTGATCGAGCAGCGAGAGCGCATCCCGCATGCTCCCGGCCGCCGCGCGGGCAATGAGCGCCAGCGCCTCCGGCTCGAACTCCACCTTTTCTTCGGGCAGGATCCGCGCGAGGTGAGCGGTGATCGCCGCCGGCGGCATCTGCTTGAGATTGAATTGCAGGCAGCGCGACAGCACCGTCACCGGGATCTTCTGCGGATCCGTCGTCGCGAGCACGAACTTGAGGTGGGCCGGCGGCTCCTCGAGCGTCTTCAGCATCGCGTTGAAAGCGTGTCCCGACAGCTGGTGCACCTCGTCGATCATGTAGACCTTGTAGCGACCGCTGGTCGGAGCGTAGATTGCTCGCTCCAGCAGTTGCGTCATCTCCTCCACGCCCCTGTTCGAGGCGGCATCCATCTCCACGTAGTCGACGAACCTGCCACTATCGATCTCCGCGCAGGGGCCGCACTTGCCGCAGGGCTCCGCGGTGACGCCGGTCTCGCAGTTCAGGCACTTGGCGAGGATCCGCGCCAGCGTGGTCTTGCCGACGCCGCGCGTTCCAGTGAACAGCCACGCATGGTGCAAGCGTCCTGCGGCCAGCGCGTGCCGCAAGGCGCGTACGACATGATCCTGCCCCACCAAGCCGGCGAAATCGCGGGGCCGCCACTTGCGGGCCAGAACCTGATACGTCATGACGCGATTTTAGCGGCGCAGAATCCGAAGAGGACGCATGCGTTCCGACCCTGCCCCCTTCTCCTCAAATTAGGCGAGCCTGACCCCGGCACTTGCAGGATCCAGCTATGGCTGCTTCCTTCCGGACCTGACCAGGTTCGCCAGGCTGCAATGCGGGGGGGCCCGCCGCCCGCATTATGCCCGAGCGCGACGGGTTAGAGGAGAAACACGGCAACGAAGATCGGATTCACTCAAATTGTTACCGCTTCGAGTAACAATGCAAGAGGGATCCGCTAGCCCGGTAACTCAGCGTGGTGTAGCGGCAGTCCCGGATCAAATCGAGGCGCAAGCCGTGCCTGACACGTCTGCTAAGACAAGTAGCCGTTGCCTTTCATTCTCAAATTCATACGTCGTAGGCGTCCCGCCGTGCCCTTCATCAGCTGTCGGGCGAATCCAGGGTTGCTCGCAGTGAGCGCGTCGAAGGTCACGGCATCAACTTGTACGAGACAGCAGTCGGTTCGAGCGGCGGCGCTAGCGCTACGCAGGTCGTCATCGATCAAAGCCATCTCACCGAATACCATCCCTGGACCCACGGTTTCTAGGACCACGTTGCCAAGGAAAATGTCAACGTTTCCACTGAGGACCCCGAACATAACCGCTCCTCGATCTCCCTCGGAAAAAATCAATGTGCCGGCCGAAACGGTGAAGACGTTGGACTGTCGCTCAAGTAGATTGCGAAACATAGGGTAGTGGCAACCGCACGCTATAGGAACTGCCGCTTAGCTCTTGTCCCAGCGCTATTGGTCCTGAAGCAGCACCATCGTGTCGCCATTCTGGCGTATTTGGAGGCGGCGCAGGAAACTGATCCCAATCAACACCGGAATTCGACCACTGGCGCCTCCCGCGATCACGAGGCCCGGAACGTTTGTGATCCCAATGTCGCCCACCTGGACGTAAGCCAAGTTGACGACGTAGGCCGGTACAGGACCATTCGCCGTCATGGATACACTGCGCTGGCCTCGCGCGTAATCTATGCCCATCCTCGTGGCTTGAGGCGCGTCGAGGGTGACATATGTAGCCCCTGAGTCCACCAGAGCCCGGACCGGAAGGCCGTTAATGTACGCCCAAGCGATGAACTGCCCGCGATCATCGGCGACCAGAGTCACCTGAGATCCAGCAGACTGCCCGGGCCTAAGCGCTATCGCGTGGCCGTTTACCTCCAGTAGCGCATTGCCATTATCGATGTCCCGTAGCCGCACTCCCTCTGCCGAAGTCTCACCGACTCGAAGCGTGCACCTTTTCCGGCCATCGAGGAGGACCTCAGCATCTCTAACGCCAACTGCGATCAGGTACACGGACGTGGCGCTTGCCGGCAGGGGCAAGACAGCAGCCGCTAGGCAGGCAAGCGCGGCCAGAAGGAAGCCACTAGTCTTCCGCAGGCGTGCGGTGCTCAGTAGCGTCAGCATGGGATATCCGCGCAGTGTACTCCAGCGCCTACCGCCGTTAGCATTGGTCCCCTAGGGGTGGCACCTGTAGCGTCTGCCCACTCAAGGAGATCATCGCGGGGCCGAGCCTAGGGTCGCGGTAGGTAGTGAATATTTATTGACTGGCGGAGAGAGTGGGATTCGAACCCACGAAGCGCTATTAACGCTTACACGCTTTCCAAGCGTGCGCCTTAAGCCGCTCGGCCATCTCTCCGCGACGCGCGCATTCTAGCGCGCCGCGCTCCGCCCCGAGCCCGCGCTGCGGCGGGCTCGCGAACCTCACGCGCTCTGCTTCAGCTGGTCCAGGATCGCCGGGTTCTCCAGGGTGGACACATCCTGCGTGATCTCCTCGCCCTTCGCGATCGAGCGCAGCAGCCGGCGCATGATCTTGCCAGAGCGCGTCTTGGGCAGGTTCTCGCCGAAGCGGATGTCCCTGGGCTTGGCGATCGGCCCGATTTCCTTGCCGACCCAGTCGCGCAGCTCGTTGGCGAGCTTCTTCGCCGCATCGCCGCTCGGACGCGGTCCTTTCAGCACGACGAACGCGCAGATCGCCTCGCCGGTCAAGTCGTCCGGGCGGCCGACCACCGCGGCCTCCGCCACCAGCTTCGTGTTCGCGACCAGCGCCGACTCGATTTCCATCGTGCCGAGGCGGTGCCCCGAGACGTTCAGCACGTCGTCGATGCGGCCGACGATCCGGAAGTAGCCCTGCTCGTCCGTGCTGGCGCCGTCGCCCGCCAGGTAGAGCTTTCCCTTGAAGTCGTCCGGCCAGTACGTCTTCTTGTAGCGCTCGGGGTCGCCCCAGATCGTGCGCAGCATCGAGGGCCACGGCCGCTTGATGACGAGGATGCCGCCCTTGCCCTTGCCGACCGGATGCCCGGTCTCGTCGACGATGTCGGCGAAGATTCCCGGCAGCGCAAGCGTCGCCGAGCCGGGCTTGGTCGGCGTCGCGCCGGGCAACGGCGAGATCAGGTGCCCGCCGGTTTCCGTCTGCCACCAGGTGTCGACGATCGGGCAGCGGCCGCCGCCGACCGTCTCGTGGTACCACATCCAGGCCTCCGGATTGATCGGCTCTCCCACCGTGCCGAGGATGCGCAGGCTCTTCAGGTCGTAGTTTTTCGGCAGGTCGCCGCCGGCCTTGATGAGCGAGCGGATCGCGGTCGGCGCGGTATAGAAGACGTTCACCTTGTGATCCTGGATCACCTTCCAGAACCGTCCCGCGTCGGGATAGGTCGGCACGCCTTCGAACACGACCTCCGTGGCGCCGGCCGCTAGGGGTCCATAGGTAATGTAGGTGTGGCCGGTAACCCACCCCACGTCCGCGGTGCACCAGAAGACGTCGCTCGCCTTGTTGTCGAACACCCATTTCATGGTGAGGAGGGCCCACAGCAGGTAGCCGCCGGTGGAATGCTGGATGCCCTTCGGCTTGCCGGTCGACCCCGACGTGTAGAGGATGAACAGCGGGTGCTCGGCGTCGACCCACTCCGGCTCGCACGCGTCGGCCTGGCCCCTTACCGCGTCCTCCCACCAGATATCGCGGCCCGCCCTCATCGGCACGGAGCTGCCCGAGCGCTTGTACACGATCACGCTCTTGATCGCTTCGCAGCCTCCCATGCCGAGCGCTTCGTCCACCACCGGCTTGAGCGGGATTTCCTTGCCGCCGCGGAACTGGCCGTCGGCGGTGATCACGGCGACCGCGCCTGCATCGACAATCCGCTCCTGCACGCTCTTCGCCGAGAAGCCGCCGAACACGACCGAGTGCGTGGCCGCGATGCGCGCGCAGGCCTGCATCGCAACCACCGCCTGGATCGACATCGGCATGTAGATCAGGACCCGATCGCCCTTCGCGATGCCCTTCGACTTGAGCGCGTTGGCGAAGCGGCAGACCTCGCGATGCAGGTCCTTGTAGCTGATCCGCGTCACCTTGCCGTCATCGGCCTCGAAGAGGATCGCGGTCTTGTCGGGCTGAGTCTTCAGGTGACGGTCGAGGCAGTTGTAGGAGGCGTTCAGCGTGCCGTCGTAGAACCAGCGGAAGAACGGCGCCTTCGACTCGTCGAGCACCTTGGTGAACGGCTTCTGCCAGAGCAGATGCTCTTTCGCCAGGCGGCCCCAGAAGCCTTCGAAGTCGCGCTCGGCCTCGGCAGCCAGCTTGCGGTAGGCCTCCATGCCGGAGATGTTGGCCTGCTTGACGAATCCGGGCGACGGCGGAAAGACGCGCTTCTCGGTCAGCACCGTTTCGATCGTGGACGCCATTCAGCTCCTCCTATGGGTTGCGGCAAGATAAAATCACCAATTCAAGACCTTGTAAAGCACCCCGCACGATGGCGACCATCCGGCAGCAGCACCTCGTGCAGAGCGTCGCCGACGCGCTGCAGTTCATTTCCTACTTCCATCCGGCGGACTACATCCGCGCCCTCGGCCGCGCCTACCAGCGAGAGCAATCGCCTGCGGCCAGGGACGCCATCGCGCAGATCCTCACCAACTCGCGCATGTGCGCCGAGGGGCACCGGCCGATCTGCCAGGACACGGGCATCGTCAACGTGTTCCTGAAGGTCGGCATGGACGTGCGCTTCGAGGGCTTCGCCGGCTCGCTCGAGGATGCGGTCAACGAGGGCGTGCGTCGCGCCTACAACGATCCAGACAACCGGCTGCGGGCCTCGGTTCTCGAGGACCCGCAGTTCGCGCGCCGCAACACGAAGGACAACACTCCCGCGGTGATCCACACCGAGATCGTCCCGGGCGGCACGCTCGCGGTCGACGTCGCGGCGAAGGGCGGCGGCTCGGAGGCGAAATCGAAGTTCGCGATGCTGAATCCGTCGGACTCGGTGGTGGACTGGGTGCTGAAGACGGTACCGACGATGGGCGCCGGCTGGTGCCCGCCCGGCATGCTCGGCATCGGCATCGGCGGCACCGCCGAGAAGGCCATGGTGATGGCGAAGGAGTCGCTGATGGCGCCGATCGACATGGCCGAGCTCAAGGCCCGCGGTCCGCGCGACAAGTACGAAGAGCTGCGCATCGAGCTCTACGACAAGGTGAACGCGCTGGGCATCGGCGCGCAGGGGCTCGGCGGACTGTCCACCGTGCTGGACGTCAAGATCCTGTCCTACCCGACGCACGCCGCCAACAAGCCGATCGCCATGATCCCGAACTGCGCCGCCACGCGTCACGCGCACTTCGTGCTGGACGGTTCCGGCCCGGCCGAGTTCGAGGCGCCGTCGCTCGCGGACTGGCCGCAGGTCAGCTGGACGCCAGACGCGAGCTCGATCCGCGTCGACCTGAACGCGCTGAACAAGGAGACCGTGGCGGCCTGGAAGCCCGGGCAGCGGCTGCTGCTCTCGGGTCGGATGCTCACCGGGCGCGACGCCGCGCACAAGCGCATCGAGGAGATGCTGGCGCGGGGCGAGAAGCTTCCGGTCGACTTTGCCAACCGCGTGATCTACTACGTCGGTCCGGTCGACCCGGTGCGCGATGAGGTCGTCGGCCCGGCCGGCCCGACGACCGCGACCCGTATGGACAAGTTCACCGAGACGATGCTCGCCAAGACGGGGCTGGTGGCGATGATCGGCAAGGCGGAGCGCGGCCCGGTCGCGATCGAAGCGATCCGCCGGCACAAGGCCGCCTACCTCATGGCCGTGGGCGGCGCCGCCTACCTCGTCGCCAAGGCAATCCGCAAGTCCCGCGTCGCGGGCTTCGCCGATCTCGGCATGGAGGCGATCTACGAGTTCGAGGTGAAGGACATGCCGGTCACGGTCGCCGTGGACTCGAGCGGCGCGTCGGTGCACAACACCGGGCCGGCGGAGTGGGCGAAGAAGATCGTCGAGCTGAAGATCCCGGTCGGCGCGGCATAGCGCGCACGCGCTGGGGCGCCGTCTGGGCGGTGTTCGGCGCCGGGATGGTGTGCGGCGCCTATATCACCAAGGTCGCGCCGGCGCTGCCCCTGCAGCGCGCCGAGCTCGGCCTCACGCTGGTGCAATCGGGATTCATCGCCACGACGTTCAACGTCGTCGGCGCCCTGGCGGGGATCGTCGCCGGCACCTTCTGCGACCGGCTCGGCTACCGGCGCGCCGCGCTGAGCGGCCTCGCGATCCTCGCGGTCGCCGGCTTGCTCGGCGCGCTGGCGCCGAGCTTCCCCCTGCTGCTCGCCTCGCGGTTCTTGGAAGGCGTCGGCTTCATCCTCTTCACGGTGGTCGGCTCGGCGCTGGTCGCCGACGCCGCCGCCGATGCGCGCGACCGCGCCAAGGCGCTCGGCCTGTGGGCGGCCTACATGCCCGCGGGCGGCGGACTGGCGCTGCTGCTGGCCCCGCCGGTGATCGGCGCCTGGGGCTGGCGCGGCCTGTGGGCTGCGCTCGCGCTCGCTGCCGCCGCCAGCCTGCTGATCGCCGCCCGCCACGCGCCCACGCCGCGCCACGGCGGCATCGCCTCCGCGCGGCTGATCGCGGAAGTGCTCGGCCGGCGCGGCAATCTCGCCCTGGCGCTGCTGTTCGCGTTCTACGTCTCCCAATGGAGCTCGGTGATGATCTGGCTGCCGACGTTCCTGTCCGATGAGCGCGCCGCGGCGCCCGGCCGCGCCGCCCTGCTCACCGCGCTCATGGTGCTGGTGAACGCGCCCGGCAACGTCGCGGGCGGCTGGCTGCTCGCGCACCGCGTGCGGCGCGGCGCGCTCGTCATCCTGGCGAGCTGTGTCATGGCCGGCTGCTCGGCGGGCATGCTGGCCGCGCCGCTGCCCGACGCGGGCCGCTACCTGCTGTGCCTCGCGTTCTCCTTCGCCGGCGGCGTCATCCCCGCGGCAATCTTCTCCGGCCTGCCGGTGCACGCGAAGACCCCGCAGCACATCAGCACCGCCAACGGGCTTGTGCAGCAGGCCTCGCAGGCCGGGCAGTTCTGCGGGCCGCTCGCGCTCGCCTGGCTGGCGTCGCGCGCCGGCGGCTGGAACGCGACCGTGTGGGCGATGCTCGCGTTCGCGGCCGGCGCCGCTCTCTGCGGCGTGGCGCTGGCGCGCATCGAGAGCGATAGAATGGCGCCATGAGACAGGTCCACATCTGCGAGGTCGGCCCGCGCGACGGGCTGCAGAACGCGCATCACCTGATGCCCACCGAGGCGAAGAAGAGATGGATCGCTGCGCTCGCCGGGGCCGGGGTCGAGGAGATCGAGGTCGGGTCCTTCGTGCCGCCCAAGCTGATCCCGGCAATGGCCGATACCGCGGAGATCGTGTCCGCCGCCCTCTCGATCCAAGGCCTCAAAGTGGTCGCGCTCGCCCCGAACGTCAAGGGATTCGGGCGCGCCGTGGCGGCCGGCGCGCACAAGGTCACCTTCCCGGTGTCGGCGAGCCGGGCGCACAGCCTCGCCAACGTCCGCATGACGCCCGAGCAGATGGTCGAGCAGGTGAAGCAATGCGTCGAGCGCCGCGGCGCCTCGAAGGTCGAAATCGAGGCCGGCATCTCGACCGCGTTCGGCTGCACCATGCAGGGCGAGGTGCCCGAGGACGACGTGGTGCGCCTCGCCGTGATGCTTACCGAGGCCGGCGTGGATTGCATCGCGCTCGCCGACACTGTCGGCTACGCCAATCCGGCGCAGATCAGGAGGCTGTTTGCGAAGGCAAGAAGGGAAATAGGAGACAAGCTCGAGGCCGCCCACTTGCACAACACGCGCGGCCTCGGCCTCGCCAACGCCCTCGCCGCGTACGAGGAGGGCGTGCGCCACTTCGACAGCTCGATGGGCGGCCTCGGCGGCTGCCCGTTCGCGCCCGGCGCGAGCGGCAACGTGATCACCGAGGACCTCGTCTTCATGTTCGAGAGCATGGGCGTGCCCACCGGCATCTCGTTCGAGGGCCTGATGCAGGCGCGCAAGCTGATGGTCGAGGGCATTCCGGAGGAGCCGGTCTACGGCCACACCCCGCTCGCGGGGCTGCCCAAGGGCTTCCACGCCGCCGCATGACGCTGCCGCTCGACGGCGTTCGCGTCGTCGAATTCGCCCATATGGTGATGGGCCCGAGCTGCGGGCTGGTGCTCGCCGACCTCGGCGCCGAAGTCGTCAAGGTCGAGCCGCTGGAGGGCGACAACACGCGCCGCCTGCAGGCGGCCGGGGCGGGCTTCTTCCCCGTCTTCAACCGCAACAAGAAGAGCCTCGCGGTCGACATGAAGAAGCCGGCCGGTCTGGATTTGGTGCTGAGGCTGATCGGGCGCGCCGACGTGGTGACCGAGAATTTCCGGCCCGGCGCCCTGGAGAGGCTGGGGCTCGGCTACCGGCAGCTGTCGGCGAGGTTCCCGCGGCTGGTCTATTGCTCGCTCAAGGGCTTCCTCGACGGCCCTTACGATCACCGCGCCGCGCTCGACGAGGTGGTGCAGATGATGGGCGGGCTCGCCTACATGACCGGCCTTCCCGACCGCCCGCTGCGCGCCGGCGCCTCGGTCGTCGACATCGTCGGCGGCACGTTCGGCGCCATCGGCATCCTCGCCGCGCTGCGCGAGCGCGACCGCACCGGGCGCGGCACGCTCGTCGCCAGCGCGCTGTTCGAGAGCACCGCGTATCTCGTCGCCCAGCACATGGCGCAATTCGAGCTCACGGGCGAGGCCCCCCTGCCGATGTCGGTGAAGCGTCCTGCCTGGGGCGTCTACGACATCTTCGAGACCGCCGACGGCGACCGCCTCTTCGTCGGCGTGGTGACCGACACGCAATGGGAGATCTTCTGCCGCGAGTTCGGCGAGCCCGAGCTGGCCGCGGATCCGCGCCTGAAGCGCAACGGCGACCGCGTGCGCGAGCGCGGCTGGCTGCTGCCGCGCCTCGCCGGGATCATGAAGCGGCATGCGCGCGCCGAGCTCGCCGCCAAGCTCGAGGCGATGGGGCTGCCCTTCGCCCCCATCGCCAAGCCCTGGGACCTGCTGGACGATCCCCACCTCAAGGCGTCGGGCGGCCTGCTCGAGACCCGCTTGCCGGACGGCAGGACCTTCCGCGCCCCGACGCTGCCGCTCGCGCTCGGCGGCAAGCGCCTGCCGAAGCGCGCCGATCCGCCGGCGCTCGGCGAAGGCGCGCGGGACCTGCTCTCCGGCCTCGGCTACGGCCCGGCCGAGGTCGACGCGCTGCGCGCCGACGGCGTCGTCGGCCTGCCCTAGCGCCTCAAGGCGCGCCGAGCGCGTCCCGGATCTGCTGCAACGCGCCGGGGTCCTCGATGGTGGTGAGGTCCCCCGGGTCGCGGCCCTCGGCCAACGCCGCGATCGATCGCCGCAGCGTCTTGCCCGAGCGGGTCTTCGGCAGCAGCGAGACGAAGTGGACCGCCTTCGGCCGCGCGATCGCGCCGAGCTGCTTGTCGACCGTCTCCATGATCTCCTGCGCCGACGTATTCTTCGCCGGGTCCTTCAGCACCGCGAACGTCATCGGCAGCTGGCCCTTGAGCGGGTCGGCGACGCCGACCACCGCGCATTCCGCGACGTTGGGATGCATGTTCACCGCCTCCTCGATTTCGCGCGTGCCGAGGCGGTGTCCCGCGACGTTGATGACGTCGTCGGTGCGCCCGAGGATGAAGTAGTAGCCGTCCTTGTCCCGGATCCCCCAGTCGAAGGTCGAGTAGACCAGCTTCTTCGAGAAGGTCGAGAAGTACGTCTTGGCGAAGCGCTCGTCGTCGCCCCAGATGGTGGTCATGCAGCCCGGCGGCAGCGGAGGCACGATCGCCACCACCGCCTTCTCGTCGGGGCCGGCCTCGCTCGCGTCCGCCTCGCGCAGCAGCCTGAGGTCGTAGCCGTAGGCCGGAAACGAGGGGCTGCCGTACTTGATCGGCGTCTTCTCCACGCCGTGCATCGCGGTCAGCACCGGCCACCCGGTCTCGGTCTGCCAGTAGTGGTCGATGACCGGCTTGCCCAGGCCCTCCGCGATCCAGGCGTGCGTCGGCTCGTCGAGCGGCTCGCCGGCGAGGAACAGGTACCGGAGCGACGACAGGTCGTACTTCCTCAGCCACGACGGGTCGTGCTTCTTCAGCACGCGGATCGCGGTGGGCGCCGAGAACATCACGGCGACGCGGTAATCCTGGACGATCTTCCACCACACCCCGGCGTCGGGCCGCACCGGGACGCCCTCGTAGAGGATCGTCGTCATGCCCGCGATCAGCGGCCCATAGATGATGTAGGAGTGGCCGACGGCCCAGCCGATGTCCGAGGTAGTGAAGATCGTTTCGCCGGCGTGGCCGCAGTAGATGTGCTCCATCGACGCCGCCATCGCCACCGCGTGCCCGCCGACGTCGCGCTGCACGCCCTTGGGCCGTCCGGTCGTGCCGGACGTATAGAGGATGTAGGACGGCTCGGAGGACTCGAGCCAGACGCACGCGACCTCGGCGTCCGGCGTCTTGTCTCGCAGCTCCTTCCAGTCGACGTCGCGCCCCGCGACCCGCGGCATGCTCGGGTCGAGGCCGCGGTTGTAGATCAGCACCTTGGCCGGAGGCGACTTCGACAGCCGGATCGACTCGTCCACCAGCGGCTTGTAGGGGATCACCTTGCCCATGCGGCTGCCGCCGTCGGCGGTGACCATCAGCACGGGGCGCGCATCGTCGATCCGCGCCGCGAGGCTCGCGGCGGCGAAGCCGCCGAACACCACGGAGTGCACGGCGCCGAGGCGCGCGCAGGCGAGGATCGCGAACACCGCCTCGGGCATGTTCGGCATGTAGACGATGACGCGGTCGCCGCGCTTTACGCCCAGCGAGCGCAGCATGGCCGCGGTGCGATTGACCTCGCGGTGCAGCTCCGCGTAGGTGAACTCCTGCGTCCGGTCCACCTCGGTAGAGATCCAGACCAGCGCCTTCTGCGCGCCGCGCTGCGCCAGGTGCCGGTCGACCGCGTTGTAGCAGAGGTTGGTCTCGCCGCCCACGAACCACTTCGCGAACGGCGGCCGCGAGTAGTCGAGCACGCGCCCGAAGGGCTTGTGCCAGTGGATGCGCTTCGCCTCCTGCGTCCAGAAGGCGTCCCGGTCCTCGAGGGAGCGGCGATGGAATTCCCGGTAGGTTGTCATGAGTTGAGGTCGACCACGACGCGGCCGCTGATGCTTGCGTTGATGAAATCGTCGAACGCCCTGGGCAGCTCAGCGAAGGCAATGGTGCGCGCCATCTCCTTCAGCGCGGGCGGCCGCAGGTCGGTGGCGAGCCGCTGCCACACCCGCTGCTCCAGCTCGGGCGACGGCGCGTCGGTGGAGTTGATCCCCAGCAGGCTCACGCCGCGCAGGATGAACGGCATGACCGTCGTATTGAGCGTCGGCGCGGCGGCGAGGCCGATCGATGCGATGACGCCGTTCACCTTCATGGTGCTCGCCAGCCAGGCCAGCACGTCTCCCCCGAGATTGTCCACCGCACCCTGCCACGTCGCGCGGTCGAGCGGTTTGATCTTCGTCAGGTCGAGCTCGCTCCGCAGCTTCACCTCCCTGGCGCCGAGGCGCTTCAGCCGCTGCGCCTCGGCCGCCTTGCCGGTCAGCGCCACCACCTCGTAGCCGAGCTTCGCCAGCGCCGCAAGCGCGATCGAGCCGACGCCGCCGGTGGCGCCGTCCACCAGCACCGGCCCCCTGTCCGGCGCGAGTCCGTTCAGCTCCATCTTGGTGATCGCGAGGCCCGCCGTGTAGCCGGCAGTGCCGAACGCCATCGCCTCCCACAGCGTCATGCCCTTCGGCACCTTCACCGCCCACGCTGCCGGAATGCGGGCATACTCCGCGTAGCCGCCATGATGCTTCACGCCGAGATCGTGCCCCACCGCGAGCACCGCGTCGCCCTTGGCGAAGCGCGCGTCGCCCGAGGACACGACCGTGCCCGCGAGGTCGATGCCGCCGATGCACACCGGCCTGAGCAGGATCCGGCCCTTGCCGGTGGCGGCGAGCGCGTCCTTGTAGTTGATGTCGGAATACGCGACGCGCACCACCACTTCCCCCGGGTCGAGGTCGTCGAGCGTGCACTCGACGAACTCGGCGCGGATTTTCCTGTCTACCTCGCTTAATCTGAACGCCTTGAAACAGTCTGCCATGCGCCTCCTCCGGATACGCTCGATTCTAACTCTCGCCGCGCTCGCGCTGGCGGCGCGTGCCGCCGCGGCGCAGGACGTCGGCACGCTCGGCTCTGTCCATCTCAGCGCCGACGACGTCAGGCAGCTCGTTTCGCTGGAGCCGCAGGTGCGCGCGCAGGTCGCCAGCTCGGATGGCGCGCTGGAGCGCTTGCTGCAGGAGGAGCTGGTGCGGCGCGCGCTGCTCGAGCAGGCGCGCAGCGCCGGCTGGGACAAGCAACCCGAGGTCGCGGCAGCAGCGAAGCTGGCGAGCGAGCGCGCGGTGGTCGCGTCGTGGCTCGCGCGCGCGGCGCAGGTCCCGCAGGGCTATCCGGAGGACAAGGACGTCCACGCCTTCTATGAGGCGAACAAGTCGCGCATGCGCAACCCCGCCGAATACCACCTCATGCAGATCTTCGTGAAGCGCCCCGCAGACGGCAAGGCCGACGCCGCCGAGCGGCGCGCCGACGACGTGGCGCGCCGCGCCGCCGCGGCGGGCGCCGACTTTGCCGCGCTGGCACGCGCCGAATCCGACGACCAGGCGAGCCGCGACAAGGGCGGCGACCTCGGCTTCCTCGCCGAAGGCTGGATGCTTCCCGAGGTCCGCTCCGCGGTGAACGCGCTCAAGCCCGGCCAGGTGAGCGCCCCGGTGGCGACCGCGGCCGGCTGGCACATCATCAAGCTCGCGGAGGTCAAGCCGAGCACCCAGGCGACCGAGGACCAGGCGCGCGCCGCGATCGTGCGCGCGCTGCGCGGCCGCAAGGCGGCCGAGCTGCGCCAGGCCTACCTCCAGGCGCTGCTGAAGAAGACGCCGCCGGCGATCGACCGCGCGCAGCTGCCCGCGCTGCGCGAGAGCCTCAAGAAGTAGCCGCCCCGGCCGCGGGTTGCGGCGCGCGGCGCTCGGCCCGCAGGTACCCGGCCGACTGCATCTCGTACAGCCGGCTCGCGGTGCGCGCGAACTCGGCGCTGTTCTCGCCCTCGGTGAAGAGCTGCTCGGGCGCGGCCGCGGCCTGCGCCACCAGCTTCACCCGGTCGTCGTAGAACACGTCCACCAGCCAGGTGAAGCGCCGCGCCGCGTCGGCGTTGGCGGGCGACAGCCGCGGGATCCCGGACAGGATCACGGTGTGGAAGCGGCGCGCCAGGTCCACGTAGTCGGCGTAGGAGCGCGCCCCTGCGCACAGCACCTCGAAGTCGAACCACACCAGCCCGCCGGCCCGCTTGCGGTAGGGAATCACGCGGCCCTCGACGTCGAGCGGCTGGCGCTCTTCCTCGACGTCCTTGAGCTGCTGGAAGATCTCCTCCAGCGGCGCGGCCTCTCCCGCGTAGTACACCTTGAGGCGCTCCATCTTGAGGCGCCGGTAGTCGACGCCGCCGTCCACCGCGACCACGTCGAGGCGCGACTCCAGCAGGCGGATCGCCGGCAGGAAGCGCTCGTGCTGCAGGCCGCCGGGATAGAGGGCGGCCGGCGCGTAGTTGCTGGTCATGACGAACTCGACGCCGCGGTCCATCGCCTGCTCGAGGAAGCGCCCCAGGATCATGGCGTCGGCTATGTCGGAGACGTGGAACTCGTCGAAGCAGACCAGGCGGTAGCGGCGCGCGGTGCGCTCCGCCGCCGCGGCGAGCGGGTCCTCCGTGCCCTTCAGCTCGGCCATCTCGCGATGGATCTCGCGCATGAAGTGGTGGAAATGCACGCGGCGCTTGCGCACCAGCGGCACGCAGAGGAAGAACGCGTCCATCAGGAAGCTCTTGCCGCGGCCCACCGGCCCCCACAGGTAGACCCCCTTCGGCAACGGCGGCCGCACCAGCAGCCGCCTCAGCGCGCTGCTGCGCCGCCGCTTGTACTCGCTCCATTCCTCGAACAGCCGCTGCAGGCGCTCCACCGCGCGCCACTGCGCGGCGTCGGCGACGAAGCCCCGGCGCTCGAGGCTCTGGCGGTAGGCGCCGACGACGTCGCTCACGCCGCCCGCGCCCCGGCGCGCGCCTCGCGCCGCGCCAGCCACAGCGTGCTCGCCAGGATCACCGCGCCGCCCGCCAGGGTCGCGCCCGCGGGCGGCGTGCCGAAGACCAGCACCCCGAGGATCGCGGCCCAGATCAGCTCCAGGAACCGCACCGTCTGCACGGCGGAAATGTCGGCGACGCGGAACGCGCGCGTCATGCAGTAGTGCCCGCCGGCGCCGAGCACGCTGGCGGCGGCCAGCAGGCCCCACTGCCGCGGGCTGGGATCGATCCAGTGCGCCAGCGCCAGCGGCGCCAGCAGCACCGTGACCCAGATGTGCTGCCACAGCACGATGACTTCCGGCGAGTCGCGCCGCGTCAGGGCCTTGGCGGAAAGGAACGACGCCGCGAACACCGGCGCGGAGCCGAGCATCAGCAGCATGCCCGGCGAAATGCCGGCGAAGCCGCCGCCCTCCCATGGCTTGAGCACCAGCACCACGCCGCCGAAGCCGGCCAGCACCGAGCCCCAGCGCGCGCCGCTCATGCGCTCGCCGAGGAACGCCACCGCCCCCAGGCAGACGAAGATCGGGCCGCTGAAGCCGATCGCCGTCAGCTCGGCGAGCGACACCATGGGCAGCGCCGCGAACCAGAGCATCATGCCGCCGGCGTGGAAGATCCCGCGCAGCAGCTGCAGCCCGGGGGCGTGGCTGCGCAGCGTGCGCGGTCCGCGGCGCAGCAGGAACGGCAGCAGCACGAGCGTGCCGCCGAAGTAGCGCAGCAGCCCGACCAGCCAGGGGTCCATGCGCTGGGCGAGCGCCTTCATGGTGGTGTTGAGGACGATGAAGATCGCCCCCGTCGCCGCCATCCACAGCATGCCGCGAAGGGTCGGCGTCAGGCCCCGCAGGCCGGAAGCGGGCGCGCTCAGGCGTCGAGCGCGGCGGCAGGACGCGCGCTCAAATGTTCAGCGCGCGCTTGTCGACCGCGAGGGCGGCGTCCTTCATCGCCTCGGAGAGCGACGGGTGGGCGTGGCAGATCATGCCGATGTCCTCGGCCGCGCCGCCGAACGCCATCGCCACCACCGCTTCCGCGATCAGCTCGGAGGCGAACGGACCCATGATGTGTACCCCGAGGATGCGGTCGGTCTTCGCATCCGCCAGGAACTTGACCAGGCCCGCGGTCTCGCCGAGCGCCCGTGCGCGCGCGTTGGCCGAGAACGGAAACGTGCCGGCGCGGTAGTCCGCCCCCTCGGCCTTCAATTGCTGCTCGGTCTTGCCGACCCAGGCGATCTCGGGCGTGGTGTAGATCACCCACGGGATGGTGTTGAAATCGACGTGCGGCTTCTGGCCGGCGATGCGCTCGGCGACCGCCACGCCCTCCTCCTCGCCCTTGTGCGCCAGCATCGGGCCGCGCACCACGTCGCCGATCGCCCAGACGCCCGGCACGCCGGTGCGGCACTCGGCGTCCACCGCGATGAAGCCCCGCTCGAGCTTCAGGCCCGCCGCCTCGGCGTTCAGCCCGGTCGTGTTCGGCACCCGCCCGATCGAGACGATGAGCCGGTCGACGTCCAAGGTTTTGGATGACTTATCCGACGCAGTATATTGAATAGACACGCTTTTCTTGGATGCCTTCACACTGCCGATCGAGACCCCGAACTCCATCCGGAGGCCCTGCTTGGCGAAGATCTTCTGCGCCTCGCGCGCGATCTGCTCGTCGGCGGCGCCCAGGACCGCGGGCAGCGCCTCGAGCAGCACCACTTCCGACCCGAGCCGCCGCCACACGCTGCCCATCTCGAGGCCGATCACGCCGGCGCCGACCACGCCCAGTCGCTTGGGCACCGCCGGAATCGCGAGCGCGCCGTCGTTGTCGAGCACGAGCTCGTTGTCGAAGGCGACGCCCGGCAGCGGACGCGGCTTCGACCCGGTGGCGACGATGACGTGCTTCGCCGTGATCTCGGCGGGCGTCTTGCCGGCGACCTTGATGCGCCACCCCGATTGCGCGTCGCCGCCCGCGAAGCTGGCGGTGCCGAGGAAG
>Ga0335085_10005350_pt1 | contig 20640 bp, 14 predicted proteins | sample Lox_Sample_45_FD_206712 | JGI IMG/M metagenome (GOLD analysis project Ga0335085, IMG submission 206712) | Soil microbial communities from Loxahatchee National Wildlife Refuge, Florida, United States - Lox_Sample_4.5 | ecosystem: Environmental > Terrestrial > Soil > Wetlands | place: USA...
GCGAGCCCTCGCCCGCCTCGGCGCCGGCCCAGGCGGCCGGCGCGAGCGTCTGATGTCCGAGCGGCGCCCGCGCGGCCGTGACGCCGAGGCGCTGCTGGCCGAGACGCGTGCCTTCAACATCCAGCTCGAGCGTCTGCTCGCCACCCTTCCGTCCATCGATACGGTCCCCCCTGAGGTCACACGGCGGGCGCGCCGCGAAGGCGGCGGCGTGTACCCGGCGCCGGTGTTCGTACCCGGGGCGAGCACCATCGAGATCTCCGCGCCCGGTGGGCCGATTCCTCTGCGCCTCGTTCCTCCGCAGGGCGAGCCGCGCGGTGCCTTCCTGCACGTCCACGGCGGAGGCTGGGTGCTGGGAGCCCATGACATGCAGGACCCGCGCCTAAAGCGGCTGGCCGACGAGACCGGCCTCGCCGTGGTGAGCGTGGGCTATCGCCTGGCGCCCGAGCACCCCTACCCGGCGGGCCCGGACGACTGCGAGGCGGCGGCCCTCTGGCTTATCGGCGAGGAGGGGCGCGCCGCCGTGCCAGGCGCCGACGGGCGGCTCGCGATCGGCGGCGACTCGGCCGGCGGACAGCTCGCCGCGGTCACGCTGCTGCGCCTGCGGGACAGGCACGGGAGGACGGGCGCGTTCGGTGCCGCGGTGTTCGACTACGGCAGCTTCGACCTCTCGATGAGCCCCAGCCAGCGTCTGTGGGGCGAGCGCAACCTGATCCTGTCCGGTCCGATCATGCGCTGGTTCGGCGACCAGTACCTGCCCGGGCACGATCCCGAGCGCCGCCGCGACCCGGAGATCTCGCCCCTCTTCGCCGACCTCTCCGGCATGCCCCCGGCGATCTTCACCGTGGGCACGCAGGACCCGCTGCTGGACGACTCGCTCTTCATGGCGGCGCGCTGGCGCGCGGCGGGGCATCCCGCCGAGCTGCGGCTCTGGCCGGAGGCGCCGCACGGCTTCCTGTCGCTACCCATGACCGTGGCGCGCGAGGCGCTGTCCGTCGAGTACGACTTCCTCCGCGGCACCCTCGGCCTCGAAGCCCGCTGAGCGGCGCACGGGCGCGAGGGGCCGGGGCGACGTGGCATGATCCGGCGATGATCGGCTGACCGGCGCGGCGCATCGCCCGCGCGAGCTCGCGCGGCGGGGGGGCTGTCGATTTCCCGGCTCCCCGTTCGTCTTCAAGGCGACCAGACAGGCCGGGTCGACGAGACCCACGACTCCAGGAGCGACCATGACCGACTCTTCCACCCAGGGCATCAAGATCGTGCTGCACCCCGTATCCGACCTGGCGGCCGCCAAGACGGTGTACACCGCACTGCTCGGCATGGAGCCGCAGGCCGACTCCGAGTACTACGTCGGCTACGACACCGCCGGCCAGCACATCGGGCTGGTGCCGGGCGGCGGTCCGCAGGGCATGACCTCGCCGGTGACGTTCTGGCAGGTGGCGGATATAGAGGCGAAGCTCGCCGAGGTGACCGCGGCCGGCGGCACCATCCAGGAAGCCGCCCACGGCGTCGGCGGGGGCCGTCTGGTGGCCACCTTCACCGACGCCGATGGCAACGTTCTCGGGCTTGTCCAGGACCCGTGAGCCCCGACCAGCACCGTCCCACCGGCCCGGCATCGAGCTGCGCGGGGACGGTATGAGCGCGGCGAAGAAGGGCAACCGGTCGCGGCCCCGCTCGGGGTCGCGACCGCCGTCGGCGTCGCGACCGGCGTCGGCCGCGGACAGCCACGACCTGATCCGCGTGCACGGCGCGCGCGTGAACAACCTCAAGGACCTCGACGTCGAGCTGCCCAAGCGCCGGCTGACCGTGTTCACGGGCGTGTCCGGCTCGGGCAAGAGCTCGCTCGTGTTCGGCACGATCGCCGCCGAGTCCCAGCGCCTCATCAACGAGACCTACAGCGCCTTCGTGCAGGGCTTCATGCCGACGCTCGCGCGTCCCGAGGTCGACGTGCTCGAGGGGCTGACCACCGCGATCATCGTCGACCAGGAGCGGATGGGCGGCGACGCCCGCTCGACGGTGGGCACCGCCACCGACGCCAACGCGATGCTGCGCATCCTCTTCAGCCGGCTCGGGAAGCCGCACGCGGGCTCGCCCAACGCGTTCTCCTTCAACGTCCCCTCGGTCCGGGCGAGTGGCGGCATCACGATCGAACGCGGCTCCCGCAAGACCGTGAGGGCGACCTTCAGCCGCACCGGCGGCATGTGCCCCCGCTGCGAGGGCATGGGCAGCGTGACCGACATCGACCTCAGGCAGCTCTACGACGACTCCAAGTCGCTCGCCGAGGGCGCCCTCACCGTCCCGGGCTACAAGCCGGGCGGCTGGAACTACCGGCTCTACAGCGCCTCGGGCTTCGTCGACCCGGACAGGCCGATCGGCAGCTACACCAAGAGGGAACTGCACGACTTCCTCCACCACGAGCCCACGAGGATGAAGATCGCGGGCATCAACATGACCTACGAAGGGCTGATCCCGCGGGTGCAGAAGTCGATGCTGGCGAAGGACAGGGAGTCGATGCAGCCGCACGTTCGCGCCTTCGTGGACCGGGCGGTCACGTTCATGGCCTGCCCGGAGTGCGGTGGCACCCGGCTCAGCGAGGCGGCGCGGTCCTCGAGGATCGGAGGGGTCAACATCGCCGAGGCCTGCGCGATGCAGATCAGCGACCTCGCCGAGTGGGTGCGCGGTCTCGACGAGCCGTCGGTGGCGCCTCTGCTCGAGGCACTCGGGCAGACGCTCGACTCGTTCGTGGATATCGGCCTCGGCTACCTGGCGCTCGAGCGGCCGTCGGGGACGCTGTCCGGTGGCGAGGCACAGCGCACGAAGATGATCCGCCACCTCGGCTCCTCGCTCACGGACGTCACCTATGTGTTCGACGAGCCCACCATCGGGCTGCACCCTCACGACATCCAGCGGATGAACGAGCTCCTCGTGCAGCTGCGCGACAAGGGCAACACCGTTCTGGTCGTGGAGCACAAGCCCGAGGTGATAGCGATCGCCGACCATGTGGTGGACCTCGGCCCGGGCGCCGGGGCGGCCGGCGGCGAGGTGATGTTCGAGGGCACCGTCGACGGGCTGCGCGCCAGCGGCACGATCACCGGGCGTCATCTGGACGATCGCGCCTCCCTGAAACCCACCGTGCGCACGCCGTCGGGGGTGCTCGAGGTGCGTGGCGCGGATAGGCACAACCTCCAGGACGTCGACGTGGACATCCCGCTCGGCGTGCTGGTGGTCGTGACCGGCGTGGCGGGCTCCGGCAAGAGCTCGCTGATCGACGGCTCCGTGTCCGGGCGGGACGGGGTGGTGTCCGTCGACCACGGCGCCATCCGGGGCTCGCGGCGCAGCAACCCGGCGACCTACACGGGGCTGCTCGACCCGATCCGCAGCGCCTTCGCCAAGGCCAACGAGGTCAAGCCGGCGCTCTTCAGCGCCAACTCCGAGGGCGCCTGCCCCAACTGCAACGGCGCCGGGGTGGTGTACACCGACCTGGCGATGATGGCCGGCGTGGCCACCACCTGCGAGGAGTGTGGCGGAAGGCGCTACCAGGCGGAGGTCCTCGAGTACGAGCTCGCCGGCCGGGACATCAGCGAAGTGCTGGCGATGCCCGTGGACGAGGCCCGCGAGTTCTTCGCCGCCGGCGGGGCGGCCACGCCGGCCGCACACAGGATCCTGGATCGCCTGGGTGACGTCGGACTCGGCTACCTCACATTGGGCCAGCCGCTCACCACGCTCTCCGGCGGCGAGCGCCAACGCCTGAAGCTGGCCACGCAGATGGGCGAGAAGGCTGGCGTGTACGTCCTCGACGAGCCGACCAGCGGCCTTCACCTGGCCGACGTGGAGCAGCTGCTCGGCCTGCTGGACCGGCTGGTGGACTCAGGCAGGTCGGTGATCGTGATCGAGCACCACCAGGCGGTCATGGCGCACGCCGACTGGATCATCGACCTCGGCCCGGGCGCCGGCCACGACGGCGGCCGGATCGTCTTCGAGGGCACGCCGGCGGACCTGGTCGCCGCCGGCTCCACGCTGACCGGCGAGCACCTCGCCGCCTACGTCACGACCTAGCCGCCGGAGCCGGCCTGGCGCATGCTCGTGACCAGCCGCAGGAAGCCCCCCGCGCCGGCGAGCAGCCCGACGGCCTGCTGCCACGGCGGGGCGCCGCCCGGCCCGAGTCGCCGCCGCAGCCCGACGATGCTCCACGGCAGCAGGAGCAGCGCGGAGGTGACAGCACCGGGATCCCAGCGCCTGTGCCGACCGGCCCAGCCGAGATGCATTGCGGCGTTGGCGGCGTTCGAGGCGCTCGTGAAGATCGCCACGGCGGGCAGCCTGTCGGCGAGCGCCGAGGTGGCGAGGCTCATACCCCAACCGAGGCGAACGTTGACGACCGAGGCCCGCGCTGGCGTGAGCGGGGCGAGGTCCTCCGAGCTGCCCAGGACCTCGCGGTTCAGCCACTCGATGAAGCCACCCGGCCAGACCCACTCCTCCACCTGGTGCCAGAGCAGCACCGGCAGCGCCGCCCAGCGCCAGCGCCCGTCGGCGTCGAGCCGGCCGCGCGCCGAGACGAGCGTGGCGGTCGTGAGCGGGGCGGCCACCGCGGCCACCTTGGGCCAGCGGCCATGTATGGGGCGTCGCATCGGGGCCACTCTCCACCAACGGCGGGGGCTTGTCAAGGCTCCTCAGTCCTCGCAGGCGGCGCGCACGGCGGGCACGCTTCCGGCCACCACGGTCCCGGCGCCTGGGTGCGAGCTCACGCTGAGCGAACCTCCCACGGCGGCCACGCGGTCGTGCATGCTGACCAGCCCGCTGCCGCTGGTGGCCGCCTGCGGCCGGAAGCCGACACCGGAGTCCCTCGTCTCGAAACGCAGGCGCCCGCCGTCCTCCCACAGGCTGATCGCCGCCGAGGCCTCGCGTCCGGCGTGCTTGGCCGCGTTCTGCAGAGCCTCCAGGCAGCTGAAGTAGACCGCGGTCTCGGTGTCCCTCGCGTAGCGGCCCACTCCGAAGGCGCTCACGCTGACGGCCAGCGGACAGCGCCGGCTGGCCGAGGTGAGCGCCTCGCCGAGCCCGTACTCGGCGAGCAGCGGCGGATAGATCCCCTGCGCGAGCGAGCGCAGGTCCTCGAGCGCGCCGTCCATCTCGGCACCCACGTCGGCGAGCAGCCGCTCGCCGCGCGCGCGGTCCTCGTTCAGCGCCTCGAGCGCCAGATCGAGCTTCACCCGGATCGCCACGAGGTGCTGCTGGGCCCCGTCGTGCAGGTCGCGCTCGATCCTCTGGCGCTCAGCGTCGGCGGCATCGACGAGGCGGCGGCGGGAGGCCGCGAGCTCCCCCACCGATGCCCTCAGGTCGGCGTCGAGCTGGCCGTTCTGGAACCAGACCAGGGCGGCGCCGGCCGCGGCCCGCACGAAGTCGTCCTGGTCGGCGAGCCCGGCGTCGTACAGCACGGAAGCCACGGGGCGCCCGTCGCGCGTGATGTCGGTCACCGCGCGCCCGGCGGAGGGCTGCGGCGGCGGCGCCAGGGCGCCGGATGGGTCCAGGTAGGTGCCGTGCCGCGGCCTGCGATAGACGATCCGCAGCGTCGGGTCGTCCATCGTGTCGGCGAGCAGGGCTCCCAGATCCGAGGCCGTGGTGTCGGCGAGCCGGTTGATGAAGGTGGCGAGCGCCTGCCCCATGTAGAGGCGGCCCAGGCTCAGCCCGAGCAGGATGGCCAGTGGGATCAGGACCAGCAGCGCGAGGAACACGTAACCGAGCGCCGACACGAGCTGGTTGCCGGTGCTGCGGATCTCGAGCGAGCCAAGCACGAAGAGCGCCAGGAACATGGCCGCGAGCGCTGCCGGAAAGACCGACCGCCGCAGCGCGGCGTTCGCCGTGCGCAGGCGCCCCAGCAGGATCGCCAGCGTTCCGGCGGTGAGCAGGAACCAGCACACGGCCACCACGGTGCTGGACACCGCACGGGCCTCGTCCCCGCCGCCGAGGAAGAGCACGTTGGGCGGGCAGTGGGGCACACAGCGCAGGAGCGGGCCGGCGACCGGGGGCTGGCGCGTCATCAGCACGGCGACCAGCCAGCAGCCGACCATGAGCCCCGAGAGGCTGCGCATGAACTGGCGTTCCAGCGGCGAGCCGAGGCGCCCGCTGGGATGCGCCAGCAGCAGGTAGCAGAAGACCGGGCCGGCGGCACCGAGGCTGATGACGCCGACCGTGAAGGCGAGCCGGTCGCTCGACCCGGTGAGCGACCACAGGCAGGAGAAGAAGCCGGCGGCCACCAGCAGGCGGCCCATGCGCCTCTGCGCCCGGCTGGTCTGCGCGTAGAGGCCCACCCCGATCAGCGTCACCACCACGAGCACGCGCCCGAGCACGGCGAAGTGCGGCGGCAGGGCAGCCGGGTTCTGCGATGTCAGGTAGGCGACCCCGGCCACCGCCAGCGCGCCGAGCAGCGCCACCGCGCCGAGGCGCAGGCGGGCCGGGACGTGGCGGAGCGCACGCCGGGCGCGCTCGCGCGGGCTGGGCGAGGAGCGCAGCGCCCAGGGGGAGCTCAACCAGTGCTGAAGACCGACGTCCCCGGTATGTCCCATCGCGCCTCTCGATCTGCCCGGTCGATTGCCCCGATGACCTGCGCGCCGCGCGCCTTCGGCATCCGGTGGCTCGGGTCCTCGGCCGGGCCGGCCGGCGTGCCGCTCGCACGGCGCACGCAATATAGCGCAGCTTGCGCGGTTTGATACAAGAGGTCGCGGGTTGGCCACAAACCCCGGTCAGCCGGCGCCTGAGGACGCGCCGTCGGGAGCCGGTAGGATCGCGGCATCTTCAGGCGCCTCGGCATCCGCTTCGCTGCCTCGCTCGTGGGAATAGCGGCCGGGCTCCTTCTCTCCAGCGGCCTGCTCAGCAAGTTCTCGATCGACGCGACCGCGCTGGTCGAGGCCACGCTGGTCTTCTGGCTCGTGCACCTGGTGGTCCAGCTGCTCGCCCTGCGCGTGCTCGTGCGCCAGCCCTCGATCGCCCTGGCGGGCCTGCTCGCCCTGGCGGCCACGGTGGTGTCGCTGATCATCGTCAACGCGATCGTCAGCGACCTCTACATCCACGGTCTCTCCACCTACGCCCTCGCCACGCTGATCATCTGGCTGACCACGGCCGCGAGCGACACCGCCGGGTCCCGCCTCGCCGGCGACAGGCGCGGGGCGCGCCGGGACTAGCGTCCAGCCCGGGCTAGGCGGCGACCGGGTCGGGGCGCTCGATCCGCACGACGTCGTCCACCAGCTCGAGGCCCTCGGGCCGGTGCGTGATCAACAGCACCGAGCGTCGGCCGGCGGCGTCGAACACGTCGCGCATCAGCGCGCCCGCGGTGGGAGCGTCCAGATGCGCCGTGGGCTCGTCGAGCACGAGCACCGGGGCGTCGGCCAGCAGCGCACGGGCGAGCACGATCCGCTGCCGCTGACCGCCGGAGAGCTCGCGCCCGGCCTCGCCCACTGCGGTGTCGAGCCCCTCGGGCAGTCGCTCGATCCACGACCAGATGCGCGCGGCGCGCAGGGCGGCGGCGATCTCCTCCTCGCCTGCATCGGGCCGACCGAGGCGGACGTTGTCGCGGATGCTCGCCGAGAACAGGTGAGAGTCCTGGCCGGCCACGGCGATCATCCGCCGCACGTCCTCCTGCCTGTAATCGCGCAGGTCGTGGCCGTCGAGCGTGACGCGGCCGGACTCCGGGTCCAGGAAGCGCAGCAGCAGGTTGACCACGGTCGTCTTGCCGGCGCCGCTCGGGCCGGTCAGCGCCAGCCGGGCACCCGGTTCGAGCCGCAGCGTGAGACCGCTGAGCGCCCTCGGCCGGCCGGCTCCGTACCGTGCGCAGACGCCCTCCAGCGCGATCCCGCACCCTGCGGGCGCGGGCAGCGGGCCGAGGGGGTCGCGGATCGCCGGCTGGGTGTCGAGCACCTCGAGCAAACGGCGCCCCGCCCCGAGCGTCACCAGCAGCTCGCGCGCGGCTCCCGCGAGCGGCTGGATCGCCTCGAAGGCGGCGATCGCCAACAGGGCGAGCAGGGCGAGCATCACGCCGTCGAGCTCCCCGCGCGAGTGGGCGCTGATGGAGACGGCGAGCACGCCGGCGGTCGTGGCCCCGGCGATCGCCAGGCAAAGGCCCTCCCCGAGCCCCCCGGCCAGCGCCTCGCGCCGGGTGCAGCGGACGAGCTCGCGATCGCTGCGCGCGACCGCCGCCAGCCGCTCCTCCTCGGCCCCGTAGAGGACCAGCTCGGGGGCGCCCTGCAGCGATTGGAGCACCCGCGCGGACAGCTCTCCGCGCGCCCTTGCCCGCCGCGCGGCACCGCGGCGCCCGCTGGCCGCGGTCGCCCCGGGCACCAGCAGCCCGCCGGCCAGCAGGCCGCATGCCAGCACCAGCCCGGCCGCCGGCAGGAACGCCGCGGCGGCGGCGCTCGCCAGCGCCCCGGCGCAGAGCGCCACGAGCGGCGGCAGCACTCCCCGCAGGTGGAGGTTCTGCAGCGCGTCCACGTCCGCCACGAGGCGCGCCAGGAGGTCCCCGTCGCGGTAGCCCTCGAGCTGCGCCGGCGCAAGCGGCTCGAGGCGCTCATAGGCGGTGAGGCGCACTCCGCCGAGCGCGCCGAGCGCGAGGTCGTGCGAGCCGAGGCGGTCGAGGTAGCGAATCAGGGGCCGGCCGATGCCGAAGAAGCGCACCCCGACGATCACGCCCTCCAGCGAGAGGATCGCCGGGCGCTCGGCGGCGCGCGAGATCAGGTACCCGGCGCAGGCCATCAGCCCGACCCCGAAGAGGATCGTGAGCGCGCCGAGCAGGACGGACAGCGCCACGCGCCGCCGCGGGACGGCCACGAGCGCGAGCAGCGCCCGCAGGACGGCGCGGTCGCTGCTCACGCGGTCGCCATCCGCCCTCACGCCGTCACCGCCCGCTCTCATGCGGTCACCAACGGGGCCGGTCCCGTGGCGGGGCTGCCGCCGAGCTCGACCATCCGATCGGCGCGGGAGGCGAGCTCCGGCCGGTGGGCTATCAGCAGCACGGTTCGCTCCGGGCAGAGTCGCTCGAGCGCCTCGGCAACGCGCTCCGCGCTGTCGGGGTCGAGGTCGGCGGTCGGCTCGTCGAGGACCACCAGCGGAGCGTCTCGCAGGAACGCACGCGCCAGCGCCACGCGGCGGCGCTCACCGGCGGACAGCGTACGGCCCCCCTCCCCGACCACCGTGGCGTACCCGTCGGGCAGCGCCTCGATGAGCTCCTCGGCACCGGCCAGCCGCGCCGCCCGCGCGACCTGCGGCGCGCCGGCCCGGGGATTGCCGAGCAGCACGTTGTCGGCGATCGTGCCGGGCACGAGCGTCGGGTGCTGCGGCACCCAGGCGAGCTGGGCCCGCCAGGCGCGGATGTCGCAGCGGGCCAGGTCGACGCCGCCCACGCTGATGCGGCCGCGCAGCGGGCTGGCGAGGCCGAGCAGGAGCATCGCCACGGTGCTCTTGCCGGCGCCGGAGGGTCCCACCAGCGCCACGGTCTCGCCCGGTGCGAGCTCGAGCTCGAGGCCATCCAGGACGAGGCCCGGGCGCCGCGGGTAGGCAAAGCTCACGCACTCGAAGCGCACCGCGGCGGCGGCCGGGCTCGGCGGGAGCGCGATCCAGGGGCCATCCCCGACGTCGCGCGGCGGGCCGGCGGCCGGCGGGGACTCGGCAAGCCCGGGCGCCTCGGGGGGCGCGGCCAGCAGGTCGAGGATGCGCTCGGCGACGGCGAGCCCGTCGGCGCTCGCGTGGAACTCGGCGCCGAGCCGGCGCAGGGGCAGGTAGAGCTCCGGCGCCAGGATCAACACCACCAGGGCGGTGCGCAGCGCAACCCCGCCTTCGTCGAGACGCACGCCGATGGTCACGGCCACGAGCGCCACGCCGAGCGTGGCGGCGAGCTCGAGCACGGAGCCCGAGAGGAAGCTGACGCGCAGCGTGCCCATCGTGGCCTTGCGGTAGCGCTCGCTGGAGGCCGCGAGTCCCGCCCGCTGCGCGCCGGCCCGGTTGAAGGCGCGCAGCGTGGGCAGCCCCCTCACGAGGTCGAGGAAGTGGCTCGCCAGCAGGTGCAGCTCACGCCAGGAGCGGCGCGTGCGCTGGGCGGTGTAGCTGCCGATCAGCCACATGAAGAGCGGCACCAGGGGAAGCGTCCCCAGCATCACGAGTGCCGACTCGGCGTCGATCGGCGCCACCCAGGCCAGCACCGCCACGGGCACCACGCAGGCCAGCACGAGCTGGGGCAGGTAGCGCGCGAAGTAGGCCTCGAGCGCATCCACGCCCTGGACGCTGGCCGCCACCAGCTCGCCGGCCTCGGCCCCGTCGAGCGCGGCCGGCTGTGCGGCGAGCCTTCTGCGCAGCAGCGCCAGGCGCAGCTCCGACAGCACGCCGGCGGCGCCGCGGCGCCCGACCACCTCGAAGCTCCAGGCGAGGAGGCCGCGCGCCGCGAAGGCGAGCGCGACGAGCGCGATCTGGCCGCGCAGCGCCCCCAGCGTGGCGCCGTGGAAGGCCCGCGCGAGCACGGTGGCAAGCAGCGAGGCCTGGATGAGCACGAGCAGCGCGCTCCCCAAGCCGAGCGCACAGTCAGCCGCCAGGGTGCGGCGCGCCGAGCGCGCCCGGGCGAGCAGGCGACGGTCGATCGGCCCCATCGGGTCAGCCGCCGTCCGGCGCCGCTAGCCCTGCCCGTCCGAGGCCGCTGGGCCGAGCTTCGGCTCCGACGTCTCCCGCGGCCCGCTGACGCGGCTGCGGAACACGTAGTAGGACCAGCCCTGGTAGATCAGCACCACGGGCAGCGCCAGCGCGGCCACGACCGTCATCACGACGAGCGCATAGTGCGCGGAGGAGGCGTTGGAGACGGTGAGGTTGTAGGCCGAGCTCGTGCTCGAGACCATCACGTTCGGGGACAGCTCGATGAAGAGCGAGGCCACCGTGGCCCCGATCGCGAGCGAGGACGCCCCGAAGGCGGCCCCCTCGTGGCCGAGTGCCGCGAGCCAGACGGTGGCGATCACCGCCACGATGGCAAGCGACTCGACGGGGTCGGGCACCACGCGGTCGCTGTGCAGCAGGCGGGTCCACACCGAGAACCAGATCACCATGAGGACGGGGATCCAGCCGAGGCGCAGCACGATCCGACGCGCGCGCTCGCGCACCGGATCGGTGGTCTTCAGCACGAGGAAAGTGGCGCCGTGGAGCACCGAGAGGGCGAGCAGGGTGGCGCCCGTGAAGAGGCCGTAGCCGGTCAGCAGGTCGAGGAAGTTGCCCGTGTAGGTGTGCTGGGCATTGATGGGCAGGCCGACCAGGAGGTCGCCCAGCGCCACGCCGATCAGCAGCGGCAGGAGCGCGCTCCCGACGGTCAGCGCCCAGCTCCAGGCCGCGCTCCAGCGGCTGTCCGTCAGCTTGCCGCGGTACTCGAAGGAGACCCCGCGCGCCATCAGCGCCACGAGCACCAGCAGCAGCGCCAGGTAGAGGCTCGAGAACATCGTCGCGTACCACGCCGGGAAGGCCGCGAACATGCTCGCACCGGCCACGATCAGCCAGACCTCGTTGCCGTCCCAGAACGGGCCGATGGCGTTGATCGCAACCCGCTTCTCGACGTCGGTGCGCCCCACGATCATGTGCAGCACGCCGACGCCGAAGTCGAAGCCCTCGAGCACGAAGAAACCGGTCCAGAAGAAGGCCACGACGACGAACCAGACTGTGTGCAGCACGGGCCCCTATCCCCCTTCTTCTCGCGGCGAGCCGCTGGCTTCGATGTTGGCGTCGGTCATCTGATCGGTCAGTAGGTGAGCGCCGCAACGGGCACATGCCCGCCTGGAGAGGGAGAGTCCTCGCCGCCGCCCGAGGAGTGGTCGTCCTCGCCGGAGAGCTCGCGCCGGCCGTAGCGCAGCATCAACGCGAGGTCGGCGGCGCCGAGCAGCAGGTAGACGAGGACGAACACGGTCAGGCTGATGATCACCTGCGTCTCCGACACCGAGCGCGAGGCCCCTTCGACGGTCTTCATCAGCCCCTGCACGATCCACGGCTGGCGACCGTTCTCGGTCAGCAGCCAGCCGGCGGTGTTCATCAGGAAGGGCGTGATCACCGCCCAGGGGGCAAGCCGCAGGAACCACCTCGAGCGCGCGAGACCGTCACGGTGCACCAGCCAGGCGCCCCACAGCGCAAACAGTGCGATCAGCGACGCCAGGTAGGCCATGACGCGCATCGACCAGTACTGGATGAACACATCGGGCACGTAGTTGCCGGGGCCGTAGCGCTTTTCATATTCGCCCTGCAGCTGCGAGAGGCCCTTCACTTCCCCGTTCCAGGAGCCCGTGGCGAGCAGCGACAGGAGGTGCGGGATTTCGATGATCTGCGACGGGGTGTGGTCGTTGCTCCCGCCGCCGATCTGGAAGGCGGAGAAGGAGCAGGGCTTGCACGTTTCCCACTGCGCCTCGGCCGCGGCGATCTTCATCGGCTGGTACTTCGTCTCCACCACGCCGAGCTGGCTGCCCACCATCATCGCGAGCACGATCGACGGGACCAGCACGATCACGGACAGCCGCGCCGAGTGTCGAAACGGGGCGCCGGCGCCGCCGGGGTCACGGCGCAGCTGCCAGGTGGACACCGCCAGCATCACGAGCGACCCGGTCACGAGCGAGGCGAGGAGCACGTGCACGTAGCCCCAGATGAACGTGCCGTTCGTGAACAGGTCCCAGACGTTGCTGAGCTGGGGCTGGCCGGTCGAGTGGTTGATCGTGTAGCCGACCGGGTGCTGCATCCAGGAGTTGGCGATCATGATGAACATCGCCGACAGCGCCGCCCCGATGGACACGCACCAGATACAGGCGAGGTGCACGCGCCGGGGCAGCCGCTCCCAGCCGAACACCCAGAGCCCGATGAAGGTCGACTCGAGGAAGAACGCGAACAGCCCCTCCATCGCGAGCGGCCCGCCGAACACATCGCCGACGTAGCGCGCCCATGTGGCCCAGTTCATGCCGAACTCGAACTCCTGGACGAGGCCGGTCACGACGCCGATCGCGACGTTGATCAGGAGCAGCGTGCCGAAGAAGCGCGTGAGCCGGAGGTACTCGGGCCGGCCGTTGCGATACCACGCGGTCTGCAGCAGCGCCACCAGGAAGCCGAGCCCGATCGTGACGGGCACGAACAGGAAGTGGTAGATCGAGGTGGTGGCGAACTGCCAGCGGGCGAGATCAACCATCGCCCAGTCTCCCCGCGGACCGTGGCGCCCGGGCCCGCCTCATCGGCCACCGGCCGCGCTCATCGACCCGCCTTCTGGACCGCCGGCGGCCTGTCCGCGATGCCCTCGATGACCTGGTTCTGGCGATAGCCGAAGCGCGCCGCGGTCCAGTCGATCAGCACCTTCAGGCGATGGCCTGGCGCTCCGCCGAGGTAGTAGAGGTGGACCGCGAGATAGGTGAAGAAGGCGGGCCGGCCGGAGAGCTTGTGACCGCGGATTTCGCAGACCGCGCGGCCCCGTCCGACGACGGCGAGCGCGCCCTTGTCGAAGTACCGGAACGGCGTCGAGGCGCCGGCCTCGCCGGCCCGGATGGCCTCGGCTACGTGGCGCCCCTGCTGGATGGCGACGGTGGCGAGACCCGGCAGGGGCCTGTCGTTCGGCCCGGGCACACAGGCCGCGTCGCCGATCACCGAGATCTCGGGATGGCCGGCCAGCGACAGGTCGGGCCCGGTCCGTATGCGACCGCCGCGGTCCGTTTCCACCCCCGCGGCGTGCGCCAGTGTGGCGGTGAAGGGCACGGCGCGCACCCCGGCCGCCCAGATCACGGTCCGCGCCGGGATGTGCTCGCTGGAACCGTTCACCTCGATCGTCACGCCACGCTCGTCGATCGCGGTGGCGCGGGCCCGCTCGCGCACGGTGACGTTGAGCGAGGCGAGCTCCTTGGCCACCTTCGCCGAGAGCTTCTCGCTGAAGGCCGACACCACGCGGTCACCGGCGTCCAACAGGATGATGCGCGCAGCGCTGGGGTCGATCGCGCGGTACTCGCGCTTCATGGCGTGATGCGTGATGATCGCCATCTGGCCGGAGACCTCCACGCCGGTGGGCCCGCCGCCGACCACGACGAAGGTCATCCATTCGCGCCGCTCGGCCTCGTCCTCGCACTGCTCGGCCCGCTCGAGCGCGCCGTAGAAGCGGTTGCGCAGCTCGACGGCGTCGTCGAGCGTCTTCAATCCGCAGGTGCAGTGTGCCCAGTCGTCGTTGCCGAAGTAGGCGGTTTCGGCGCCGCAGGCGACGATCAGGCTGTCGTAGTCGAGCGTCGCGCCGCCCTCGAGCGCGAGCTGGCGCCGCTCGACGTCGACGTCGGCGACCTCGCCCATCACGACGCGCGTGTTCGAGCTGCGGCGCAGCGCCACCCGAATCGGGTAGGCGCACTCGCCGGAGGCGAGCCCGCCCGTTGCGACCTGGTAGAGGAGCGGCTGGAAGAGCTGGTGGTTCTGGCGATCGACCAGCGTCACCTCCACATCGGCGCCCCGCAGCTTCTGCGCGGCGGCCAGACCGCCGAAGCCGCCACCCACGACGACCACCCGCCTGCGCCTTGCGATCGGGCCCGCGGCGGCCACTACGAGAGCTCCGCTACGCGCTCCGCGAGGATGATGCGCGAGGCCGCCTCGATCAGCGCGAGGTGCGAGAAGGCCTGCGGGAAGTTGCCCAGATGCCGCCCCGTGCTGGTGTCGAACTCCTCGGCGTAGAGGCCGAGCGGCGACGCCACCCGCAGCAGCTTTTCCATCAGGTCGCGGGCGCGCTGGTGCTCGCCGATGATGGAGAGGCCGGAGACCAGCCAGAACGAGCAGATCAGGAAGCTCCCCTCCTTGCCGGACATGCCGTCGTCGGTCTCGTCCGTGCGGTAGCGCAGCACGAAGCCGTCCTCGGTGAGCTCGTTCGCGATCGCCAGCACGCTCGCACGCATCCGCTCGTCCTCGCCCGGCAGGAAGCCGAAGATCCCGGCCAGCAGGTTCGAGGCGTCGAGCGCGTCCGTCTCGTAGTGCTGGCGCAGCACGCCGGCGTCGGTGACGCCGTGCTCGAGGATGTCGCGCCTGATCTCCTCGGCGGTGTCGGCCCAGGCCCCCATGAGCTTGCTGTCGCCGCGGATCTCGGCAAGCTTCGAGGCACGGTCCATCGCGACCCAGCACATGAGCTTCGAGGACACGTAGTGCCGCGGCGCGCCACGCGCCTCCCAGATGCCCTGGTCGGGCTCCCGCCAGACATCGCTCGCGCACTTCGCCTGCGATTGCACCAGCGGCCAGAGCCGCCGGGGCAGGCGCTGGCTGCGGCGGGTGTGCAGCAGGATCGAGTCGAGCGCCGCGCCGTAGACGTCGTTCTGGCGCTGGTCGTAGGCGCCGTTGCCGATCCGCACGGGGTGCGCGCCGGCATAGCCGGAGAGCTCCTCGCGCAGCGACTCCGTCAGATCGCGCCGGCCGTCGATCCCGTACATGATCTGCAGGGCGCCGTCGTGGTTGGCCTCCAGTTCGCCCATGAAGTGCATGAACTCCTCGGCCTCCCAGTCGAGGTTCAGGTAGTGGAGCGCCTGCAGCGTGAAGGTGGAGTCGCGTAGCCAGGTGTAGCGGTAGTCCCAGTTGCGCTCTCCCCCGGGCGTCTCGGGCAGCGAGGTGGTGAGCGCCGCCACGGTGGCCCCGGTGGGCATGTAGGTGAGGCCCTTGATCGCGAGCGCCGAGCGGCTGATCGCCGGGCTCCAGCGGTGGTCGGGTATGCGCGCGGCCTTCAGCCAGGTCCGCCAGTAGCTCGTGGTGGCATGCAGACGCTCGTGGGCCTCCTCGATCGATTCCGGCACCGCGAGCCCCTCGGCCCAGGACAGCGCGCAGAAGATCTGCTCACCGGGCTTCAGCACGTGCCGCGCCCTCACCCAGTCGCCCTCCACCCCGACCGCCATGTTCGTCTGCAGTCGGATCGTGAGGTCTTCAGCCTTGGCGTCGGCCCGGTGCCCATCCTCGCTCACCGCCCACTCGGCCGGCGTGCGCCCGTAGTCGAAGACCGGTTCGCAGGTCAGCTCCATCTCCACTTCGCCCTCCAGGCAGTGCGCCACGCGCACGAAGCAGTGGTCGGCGTCCTGGTCGACCGGCGGGCGGGTGTGCGGCGTGATCGTGTCCACCCCACGCCGCGGGCCCATCGTGAGGGCGTCGCGAACCATCACCCACCCGGTCCTCGTGCTCCAGGCGCTGACGAGGGTGTTGGTGCCGGGTTCGTAGATTCGCCCGGCGGGCACGTTGATCCCGAACGGGGCGAAGCGGAAGTTGCCGGCCTGCCTGTCGAGCAGGAGGCCGAAGACGCTCGGCGCGTCGAAGCGGGGCACGCAGAGCCAGTCGACCGAGCCGTCCGGAGCGATCAGGGCGCCGGTGTGGCAGTCGGAGAGGAAGCCGTAGTCGGCGATCGGGGGGAACGGGGACAGCGCGGCGGCGCTGCTCGCGGCCGGCGCCGTGGCGCCGCCCGGGCCGCGCGACGGCCAGGGCTCGTCGGCACCCTGAAAGCGGCGGCCGGCCGCGCCCTTCCCCTCCGTGCCCTTGCCGTCGGCGCCGGCGGAGTGCTTCGGCTTGGTGGTCCTCGTCCGTGGCGTGCTCATGCGTCGATCCACGGCCCGTGCCAGCCGCCGAAGGCGGAGACGAGGTGCTCGGCGGCGTCCGGCCCCCATGAGCCGGGAGCGTATGGATGCACCGGCGGCGAGGTGTCGAGCAGGGGCTGCATGATGCGCCAGGTCTCTTCCACGGAGTCCTGGCGCGTGAAGCGGGCGCTGTTGCCCCGGATGGCGTCGAGCAGGAGCACCTCGTAGGGGGTGGGCGCCTCGCCGCCCTCCTGGGCGAACTCCATGTCCAGCGTGATCCCCTGCGCGCCGCTCGCATCGGCGCGGTGCGCGTCGAGCACCAGCCTGGTCCCGGTCGCCGGGTCGAGCTTCACGACGAACTGATTGGGCGCCGGGCGCCGATGACCGTGCTCGAGGAACGGGAGCCGTGGCGGCTCGCGGAACACCGCGCGCAGCTCGGTCTGTGTGACGGGCAGCTTCTTGCCGCTGCGTATGAACCAGGGCACGCCGGACCAGCGCCAGTTGTCGATGTGCAGCCGGAGCGCGGCGAAGGTCTCCGTGGAGGAGCCCTTGGCGACCCCGTCGATGTCGAGGTAGCCGTCGTACTGGCCGCGAACGTACTGCGCCGGCTGGGCGTCGGCGATGGCGCGGAAGACCGCGTACTTGGCGTCCTTCAGCATCCTCGGCTCGGGTCCGGCGGGCGCCTCCATGGCGGCCACCGCGAGCAGCTGCATGAGGTGGTTGACCACCACGTCGCGCAGCGCGCCAACGGGGTCGTAGAAGTGGCCGCGGTCCTCCACGCCGAAGCTCTCGGCCATCGTGATCTGCATGCAGGCGATGTGGTTGCGGTTCCAGACCGGCTCGACCATCGCGTTGCCGAAGCGCAGGTAGAGGAGCTCGTCGGTGCCCATCTTGCCGAGGAAGTGGTCGATCCGATACAGCTGGGACTCCTCGATGTGCTCCATGATTTCCTCGCTCAGGGCACGCGCCGATTCGAGGTCGTGGCCGAACGGCTTCTCCACGACGACGCGCGCCGACGAGGTGAGGCCGGCTTCGGCGAGGCCCTTGATGACCATCCCGAACAGCGACGGCGGGATCTCGAGATAGAAGACGGGGGTGGACGCCCCGCCCATCGCCCGCGCAACCTGCTCGTAGGTGTCTGCGTCACCGAAGTCGCCGCTCAGATATGACATGCGGCCGATCAGCCGGTTGAACACGTCTTCGTCGATCGTCGGCTCCTGTGCGCCGATCGCCGAGCGCGCGTGCTCCCGCAGGTCCTCGGCGCTCCAGGCGTCTCCCGCCACGCCCACGATCGGGCAGTCGAGCAGGCCGCGCGCCTCGAGCCGGTAGAGCGAGTGGAACGTCATCACCTTCGCGAGATCGCCGGAGATCCCGAAGATGACGAGCACGTCGGCCGGCCTGGGCTTCTCAGGGTCGGTCCGCGGCTTCGTGATGCGCTGCTGAGCGGATACGGCTGTGCTCATCCTGTGTGTCCCTTCTGTAGGCCGGTCAGGGAGCTCCGGAATGTGAGGTTGCGGCGTAAGCGTATGATTTCCGGCGGGGCCGCGGCGCGCATCACCCGATGGGGGTGAACGCCAGCGCCTCCTCGGCACGCCCGGCGAGGAGGCCGGAGGCGACCCCGAGGGCGATTCCGGCCGCCACGTCGCTCGGGTAGTGGACGCCGGTGTGTACGCGCGAGTATGCGACAGCCGCCGCCAGCGGCAGGAGCGCCGGCGCGAGCGCCGGCAGCTCCGTGGCCACGCCGGTGGCGAAGGCGAACGCCGCAGCGCTGTGGCCGGAGGGAAAGGAGGTCGAGCGCGGCATGCCGATCAGCGCCGGCAGCCCCCCGTGCGCCGGGCGCCGCCGGCGCACGGTCAGCTTGAGCGGCCCGTTCGCAACCACCGCTGCCACCGCTATCGCGCCGAGCCCGCGGGCGGCGGCCCTGCGCCCGCGCGGGCCCCCGAGGGCGGCGAGCGCCAGCGCGCTGCCAAGCCACAGGCCCGAGTAGTTGGCGGCCCGGGTGACCCCCACGAGCACACGATCGCGCCGCGGCGAGCGGCGCCGGTGGGAATGCCCCATGAGGCGGCGGTCGAGCTCGTGCAGGCGGCGGAGCACGTGCGCGCTCAACGGCCGGCGGCCACGTCCAGCAGGGCGCCCAGGCTCTCCCCCGTCAGTCCCACGGCGCGCGTCCCGGGCGGACGGCCGGCACTGCTGGGAACCCGCACGCGGAGCGCCCCGGGCAGCGACACGAAGCGCAGCGGCGGCTCGAGCACGAGCGCCTCGCCGTCGAGCCCGACCTCCACCGGGGCGCCGGAGTCGACCTCGATCTCGGGCGTGGTGAAGGACTGAAGCCCGGGGAAGCGTTCGGGCCGGCCCATGAGCTCGGCCGCGACGAACCGCGCCGCCTCGGCGGCGCCGCCGATCCGCGCGGCGACAACGCCGAGCAGGCCGGAGTCGAGCCGCTCGCGCGTGCCCACCCCGGCCAGGTGCGTGAGCCTGTAGGGGTTGTTCGAGACGAGCACGAGGCTCGCCTCGTGGACCGGGACGCCACCGGGTCCCTGAAGCCGCAGGTCGATCGCCGCGGCCTCCGGCCCGAGCAGGTCGGGCAGCATCCGCGTCCAGGTCTCCAGCTTGGCGTCGCGGTATGCGTTCGACTGGACGACCTTGGCGTAGACGCCGAGCGACGCGTTGTTGACGAACACGCGGTCGTTCACGCGCGCCAGGTCGATGCGCCGCTCGACGCCGTCGGTGAAGGCCTCGAGCGCAGCCACCACGTCGTCGCGGTCGAGCCCGAGGTCGAGCGCGAAGTGGTTGCGCGTGCCCGCGGGGATGCAGACGTGGGGAACACCGCGCGAGGAGGCCACCGTGGCCACGAGCGCCTGGGACCCGTCTCCCCCCGCCATGCCGATCACGTCCGCGCCTCGCTCGATCGCATCGTTTGCCAGCTCGAGCAGGTCGTCCCCCGGCACCAGCACCACCGGCTCGATACCGCGTCGCCTGGCCTCGGCGGCGAGCTCGAAGCGCTCCGCCTTGCCCCCGCCGGAGCGCGGGTTGATGATCAGCACCGCCGCGTCCGCGGCGCCCACCGTTCGAGCGCCGGCGCGCACGCCCAGCGGCCCGCCCCCGCCAGGCGCGCCGGCGGCGGCGTCCTCGTGGCCGGGTTCCGCCGTCGGCGCTCCGCCCTCGAGCGCGTGGCGCGCACTCGCGCCGAACAGCGCGAGCAGGGCAACCAGGGCCAACAGCACGACGATCCCCTGCCAGTTCGCCACCAGCAGCACGAGGAGACCGGCCCCGAAGAGGAGCGTGCCCGCCACGCCGACGGCGCGGCGGGCACCGCGATTGGTGAGGGCGAGCCAGATCGTGCTGCTGGCGAGCAGCACCAGCGCGACCGCTCCGAGCGCCACCGCGACATCACCGGCGAGGGCCACGGCCACCAGCACCACCATCGCGGGCGGGGCCAGCAGCGCGGTCACGGCCGCGAGGCGACGCAGGTGGGGCGCGCTCACGGGAGGACCGGTGCTGTCAGATGAGCGACGTTCGCCACCGTCCAATCTTCCCATGGCCCCTGGCGGCGCTCAAGCGGGCGCCCTCAGGTGAGCAGCTTGACGAGGCCGACCACGAGCAGGTAGAGGCCGAGCCCGGCACAGAGGATCACGGCCAGCGCGCGCCCGTGCCCGGCGAACCAGGCGTTGATCCTTTCGAGCGCCACCAGCGACCGTGCCGGGACGGCGATCAGCATCACCATGGGCACCTCGATCATCCAGAGCATCACCAGCAGGAGCAGCACGAGGTCGAGGAGCTGCTGGCTCGTCGACAGCTGGGCGTCCGAGAGCGACTTGACCATCGCCACGTAGATCGGGGAGGGCACCACGTAGAGGACGAGACCGAGCAGGAGCACGAGCCGCCGGCTCTGGAGATAGTGGTCGACCCGCGACGGGCCCTTGGCGGGGCGCGGTTCGGACGGCGGGCGGCGATGGATGTAGGCGGCGGCACCAAACAGCAGGACGGCGCCGAGTATGTAGACGCCCGAGCTCGCCTGGATCGAGCCGTTCGGCACCGCCGGGCCGCCTTCGAACACGAGCAGCATGAGCGAGCCCTCGACGAGCAGCGTGAGGAAGGCCGC
>Ga0335085_10005351_pt1 | contig 20636 bp, 23 predicted proteins | sample Lox_Sample_45_FD_206712 | JGI IMG/M metagenome (GOLD analysis project Ga0335085, IMG submission 206712) | Soil microbial communities from Loxahatchee National Wildlife Refuge, Florida, United States - Lox_Sample_4.5 | ecosystem: Environmental > Terrestrial > Soil > Wetlands | place: USA...
GTGGCGGACCCTTCTCTGCTTGACAACACGCATCGACAGGTGTACCGTTTTACGAAAATGTCATCGATAGTGAGGTATGTGATGGAAGCGGTTAAAATTTCCCCGAAATTCCAGGTTGTCATTCCCCGTGAGGTGCGGGAAAAGCTGCATCTGGTGGCCGGCCAGCGGATGCAGGTGGTAGCCTACGGCAACCGGATCGAGCTGATCCCTGAGCGTGAAATCGCCGACATGCGAGGGTTTCTGAAGGGGATCGATACCGTCGTGGAGAGGGAGCCGGACCGCGAATGAACGTCGTTGACTCTTCCGCCTGGCTGGAGTTTTTCGCGGACGGACCGAACGCGGAGGAATTCTCCCTCCCTCTCGCCGACCGGGCGTCGCTCATCGTCCCGACGGTCACCATCTACGAGGTGTTCAAGGTGGTGTGTCGCCAGCGCGGCGAAGATGCCGCTCTGCAGGCGGCAGCCCTCATGCAGCAGGGAAGGATGGTGGAGCTGTCGCCGTCCCTGGCGATGATCGCGGCAAAGACGAGCCTGGAGCTGGCGCTCCCCATGGCTGACAGCATCATACTGGCGTCGGCCCGGCTTCACGATACGGTTCTCTGGACCCAGGACGAACATTTTCACGGCATCCCCGGAGTGCGGTATTTCCCGAAGCGGTAAGAGGCCCCGCAAACCCCGCCCATCGGCCCGCGCAGCAGCACCTCGCCCGGCACCGCGCCCACAGGTTCCTCGGCAGCTGAATGCCCCGGTTCGTCAGCAACGAACGCCACGCACCTTCACACCCAAGGCCCGGACTCACCCCTCCCCCGGTCTGCCTCGACGTTCAGGGTGATGCGCACCTCCCTTCCGACCATGATCCCTCCGTCCCACGTCGCGTTCCATATGACGCCGTAATCCTCGCGGTTGATCACGGTGGTGCCGGTGAAGCCGACGCTCATCGCCCCTTCATCGAACGGGTCGGCCAGCGGGCCGGTGTACTCTCCTTCGAGGGTGACCGTGCGGGTCACGCCGCGGATGGTCAGCTCCCCCGTCACCGCACACTCCCGCCCGCCGCCCCCGTCGGTTCTTTTTCCCGTGAAGGTGATCGCCGGGTAGCGCGGGGCGTCGAAAAAATCGGGGCTGCGCAGATGCTCGTCGCGCTTGCCGATCCCCGTATAGATGCCCGCCACGTCGATCTCCGCCTCCACCGAGAGGTGCGCCGGCGTGGCGGGATCGAAGCGGACGACGCCGCGCACCCCGTTGAACTGGCCATGGACGTCGGCGATCATCATGTGCCTGACGCAAAAAGAGGCCACCGAGTGATCAGGGTCGATTATCCATTCAGGCATTGTTTGTCCCCCCATCCTGCAGATTGTGCGCCCTCCGGTGATGGACGCGTTCGGTATACCAAGTATAGCCGGGTCGGCTTGTCCCGCAAGGCGGGGGGTGGGACAGGATCTGACGGAGTAAACGGGCGCGCGGAACTGCCCGTGTGTCAGCCGCGCCCCACTGCACGCTAGCATCGACATGCCATTCATGCTATAAGGATGTTCAAATTCATCCCCGGGAGGACAGCCCCTCATGTTGAACGCCACCGTCGCCGCGGCACTCAATGCCCACCTCAACAAGGAACTCTTTTCCGCCAATCTCTACCTCAACATGTCCTCTGCCGCCGCCGCCATGGGATTCAAGGGGACAGCCTCCTGGTTCATGGTCCAGTACCAGGAGGAGATGGTCCACTTCATGAAGTTCTATACCTACATCAACAGCCAGGGGGAGCAGGCGGTGGTGAGGGAGATGGCCGCGCCCGCCTCCTCGTTCTCCTCGCTACTCGACATGTTCGAGAAGACCCTGCACCACGAGCAGTCCATCACCCGGTGGATCAACGAGCTTGCCGAGCTGGCCGTCGGGGAGAAGGACCACGCGACCCAGATATTTCTCCAGTGGTTCATCACGGAACAGATCGAGGAAGAGGAGAACGACCGGGAAATCATCGCCAAGCTGAAGCTCATCGGCGACAACGGCTACGGCCTGCTCATGCTTGACAACGAACTGGGGACGCGGGTCTTTACTCCCCCGCCGGCTGCCTGACCATGAAAGTCCGCTTCTGCGAGAAGAACAAGGGAAAGGGGAAGGTCCTGCGCCGCCTGGAGTAGGAGCGGCCCGACGTCGACGCCAGGGTGAAGAATTGCCTCGGCAGCTGCGGGCCGTGCGCCGAGCAGCCCGTTGATCTGGTGGGTGGGAAGAAGGTGAAGGGAAGGGACGGCGACGACCTCTACCGGCGCATCGTGGCGGCCCTGGCGGAGAAAGGCGGAAAAGCCGGGCCCGACCCGGCCTGTGACTTCTACTGCAACAAGATCCTGAACGGCCAGCTGGCCGTCCCGGTCTACTTCGAGAACGAGCGGGTCTTCGCCTTCCACCACACGAACCCCCTCTGGGAAAACCACGTCGTCCTCCTCCCGAAGAAGCACGTTGAATCCCTCCTCACCCTGGAGGAGGCGGACAACGACCTGCTATTGGAGCTTATGCGGACGGCGAAGCTGATCGCCGGCGACTTCATGGCCCGCTTCGGGGCGGCCCGGGTCTACACCAACGTGGGGGCGTACCAGTCATCCAAGCACCTCCACTGGCACATCGGCGCAGGCGCTCAGCTGCGGCCGTACTGATCTGCCGCAACCGGTCACACGGAGAATCGACAATGAAAGTACTCGTGGATTTGTGTATCGTCCCGATCGGCGTGGGGGTGTCGCTGTCGCCGTACGTCGCCGCCTGTGAAAAGGTGCTGACCGATGCGGGGCTGAAGACCGCGCTCCACTCCTACGGGACCAGCATCGAAGGGGAGTGGGACGCCGTGTTCGCAGCGATCAGGCGCTGCCACGAGGTGGTGCACGGAATGGGGGCGCCGCGCATCACCACCACCATCAAGCTGGGGACGCGGACGGACCGCGACCAGACCATGGAAGACAAGGTGAGAAGCGTCCGGGAAAAGCTGTAGGAGGAGGCACCTCCCGCCGGGTGTGCTTTCCTGAAATGCCGGTCGATACCCATGCGGAATGAAAGACGCCATGAAGATATGGATTGATGCGGATGCCTGTCCGCGGGTGATCAAGGAAATCGTGTTCCGGGCGTCGGAGAGGCTCCAGGTGCCGGTCTGCCTGGTCGCCAACAAGAAGCTGTCAAAGCACGAAACCCGACTGGTGGAGTCCATCGTGGTGGAGGAGGGCTTCGACGTGGCCGATGACTACATCGCCGACCACGCTGCCCCGGACGACCTGGTGATCACGGCCGACATCCCGCTCGCCGCCCGGGTCGTCGCCACGGGGGGAGTGGCGCTTGATCCCCGCGGGGAGCTCTATACCGAGGAAAACGTCGGGGAGCGCCTCTCCATGCGCGATCTGATGATGGAGCTTAGGGCGGGCGGGCTCGTCCAGGGAGGCCCCGCCCAGTTCAGCATGACCGACCGGCAGCGCTTCGCCTCCTCGCTGGACCGGCTCCTCACCCGGATGCACCAGGGAAGGAGACCCGCGTAGCATGGCACTGCCGTCAACCATCTTCCGGCTACAGCTTCAGCTCTCCGATATCGACCGGGGGGTGTACGAGACGGTCCAGACGACCGTGGCCCAGCACCCCTCGGAAACCGGGGAGCGGCTGGTGGCCCGGCTGCTGGCGCTGGCCATCTTCTTCGAGCCGGACCTGACCTTCACGAAGGGTCTCAGCGCCACCGACGAGCCGGACCTCTGGGTCATCGGCCCCGACGGCAGGACCCGCCTCTGGGTCGAAGTGGGGCTTCCCGACGCAGAGCGCATCATCAAGGCGGCCCGCCATGCGGAAAGGGTTGCGCTGTTGGCCTGCGGCAGGGGGGTGGTCACCTGGGACCTGCAGCACCTTCCCCGGTTGGAGAAGATCGCCAACCTGACCGTGACCAGCGTCGACCAGGAGTTCATCGCGGCGCTCGCTGCGGGGCTGGAGCGGTCAATTGCCTGGTCGATCACCATCACCGACGGCACGCTCTACCTCTCCGCGGGGGATGAAAACAGCGAGACCGCCATCCGGATGAAAAAGGGAGTGGTATGAACCGGAGCAAAGCCGATGTGGCCCTGCCTGCCGGCGATCCCGCCGACCTGATGGCGCTGGCCGCGGCGCGGATGCCCTTCGGCAGATACCAGGGGCGGCTCCTGATCGATCTGCCGGAACCGTACGTGGTCTGGTTTGCAAATGCGGGTTTTCCCGAGGGGGATCTGGGAAGGATGCTGCGGGAGGTCTACGAGATCAAGGTCAACGGGCTGGAATATCTCTTCGCGCCGTTGCGGCCGAAGGGAAAAGCATAACTTTTTTACTGTACCACAGGAAAAAAATTTTAAACAGACTGTTTCTTTTCGATCGACCTGGTATAGTGTACTCATGGTAGCGCTACCATGCAGTAAAATTTTCAGAGAAAGGTTGTGTCAGACGATTCACGCAGGTTCGTAACAAACGAAGGAGGACCGCATGACCGAGGACACGCCACCGGGCAATTCAACCAACATAGGTAGAAACGAACAGGCTGAAGCATACGCCTGAATCCCATGAAATGGGACACGTCACACAAAGCGAGGCCCGCGAAACTGCGGGCCTTTCATTTTTCCCCTGACGGCTTGCCCGCGTCCTCCACACCGTGCCTCACCCGCGGTATTTGTTTGAGGCGTCGGGCTCTCTCTGCTATACTTTCCCCATTCCGCAGGCAGGCCCGGACCCGACGGCAGCGGGCGTTTCCGGCTTTCGCGTCGTCCGCCTGCCCGCGCAACGCCAAGGAGCAACTCCCTTTCCCATGAACTGGCAGGTCTACATCATTCTCTGTTCGGACAACTCCCTCTATACGGGGATCACCACCGACCTGGCACGGCGCCTGGGCCAGCATGGGGCGGGCCGGGGAGCGAAGTATTTCCGCGGGCGCAGGCCGGAGAAGGTGGTCTACCTGGAAACCGGCCACAGCCGGGGGAGCGCCGGCAGGAGAGAGGCGGAGATCAAGGCGCTGAACCGGGCCGGCAAATGCCTCCTGGCGGAGGGGGGGCGGAACGAGGTCGCATCGGCCGGCGCGGTATCCGGCTCCGTCATCATGCCGGCCCCGGACATTCAACCACAAGGGAAACAGATCACATGACGATACGCTGGTACCCCGGACACATGACCAAGGCCCTCGAGCAGATCGAGGAGCTGCTGCGGCGCACGGACGTGGTGATCGAGGTCCTGGACGCCCGCCTGCCGTATTCCAGCTCCAACCACAAGCTGGCCGAGCTGCGGCGGAACAAGCCCTGGATCAAGGTGCTGAACAAGCACGACCTGGCCGATCCGGGCGTCACCAGGGCCTGGGTGCGGGAGTATGAACGGCAGTCGGGGGTGCGGGCGATCCCCCTGTCGGCCAGAAAGCACGCGGACACGAAACCGCTGATCAGGCTCTGCCAGTCCCTGGCGCCCAACCGGGGCCGGCCGGGCTTCCCCGTCCGCGCCATGGTGGTGGGGATTCCCAACGTGGGGAAATCGACCCTGATCAACACCCTGGCGGGGAAAAGCATGGCGAAGGTGGGCGACCGGCCGGCAGTGACCACCACCACCCAGAAGATCGACCTGCGTAACGGCGTCGTGCTGGCCGACACGCCAGGGGTGCTCTGGCCGGAGATGAGCGACCAGGAGGGGGCCTACCGGCTCGCAGCCAGCGGCGCCATCGGGGAGAGCGCCTTGGACTACACCTCCGTCGGTCTCTTTGCCGGCGAGTACCTGCTGCGGCGTTACCCCGGCCTGCTGGTGGACCGCTACGGCCTCAAGGAGCTCCCCGCATCCCCCCACGACCTGATGGAGGCCATCGGGCGCCGCTTGGGGATGCTGGCCTCCGGCGGGGTGGTGGACCTGCACCGGGCTTCCGAGGCCTTTCTGCGGGAGCTACGGGCGGGAAAGATCGGCCGGATCAGCCTGGAGGAACCGCCGGCAGATTCGCCGGCACTCGACTGACGGCTGCGGAGGGAGGAGCCATGAGCGACAGCGGAGGGGACATGATGCACCGGAAGACGTTGCCGGTCCTGTTCGTCGGCCACGGAAGCCCCATGAACGCCATCGAGGACTCGCCCTACGCCGCCGCCTGGCGGGAGGAGGCAGAGGGAATTCCCCGGCCGGCGGCGATCCTCTCCGTGTCGGCCCACTGGGAGACGGACGGTGCCAGGGTGACGTCGATGCGGCACCCCCGGACGATCCACGATTTCTACGGTTTTCCGGAGGAACTCTACCGGGTGCGCTACCCGGCGCCCGGGTCGCCGGAACTGGCGGAGCGGGTCCGGGAGCTGGCCGGCGGGGAAGGGGTGGCTGCGGACGAATCGTGGGGCCTTGACCACGGGACCTGGGCGGTGGTCCGGCGGATGTATCCCGCCGCCGACATCCCGGTGGTGCAGCTCTCCCTCGACAGGATGCGGCAGCCGGCCGAGCACGTCGCCCTGGCGCGGAAGCTTCTGCCGCTGCGGGAGGAGGGGGTTCTCATCGTGGGGAGCGGCAACCTCGTCCACAATCTCCCCCTCATGCGGTGGGGAGAGGTGGCGCCCTATTCGTGGGCCGAGGAGTTCGACAACCATGCGGCCCGGCTGATCCTGGCCGGGGAGGTGGAGAAACTGGCCGATTACCCGGCTCTGGGTGAGGCGGCCCGGCTTTCGATCCCCACCAGCGAGCACTACCTCCCGCTCCTCTATGCGCTGGTGCTGCGCCTCCCCGACGAACCGGCGTCGTTCTTCGCCGAGGGGATCGCCTTGGGCTCCGTGTCGATGCGCTCGGTGAGGATCGGGGCCTGCGGAAAGTAGCCGGTTGCCCCTTCCCCCGGGATTACCGCAGGAAGCACTGGGGGTCTTCGGCGAGAAAATCCGCCTCCCCCCGGGCGAGGGAGGCGGCGTAGGCTACGCCCCGGCACCCGCGGCAGTCGGCCCAGCGGTCGCAGCCCCCGCATTTCCCCCCGTAGCGGCTCTTGTCCCTCAGTCCCGCCAGGACCTCCGACGTGGCCCATATCTCCCGCAGCGAGTCGGTGCGGACGTTGCCGATGGGGATCTCGAGACGACGGCACGGCACCACGGTCCCGTCGGCAAGGATCGTCAGCCCCGAGACCCCTGCCGCGCACCCGCCGCAGGGGATCGTCCGCGCCAGTGAGCTGTCCGGGGGAGGACACTGCATCTGGGCGGCCACCGGGTCGCCGGTAACGATCTCGCATCCCGGGAGAGCCAGGGAGAAGAGGCGGCGGTAGATCTCTGCCAGCTCGGACGGCGCCAGCATCTCCTGCCGCAGGCCCTCGCCGTGTCCCACGGAAACCAGGCGGGAAAACCCGAGACGCTGGACGCCGACGGACGACGCCAGGGCGGCGAGCTCCGGCATTCCACGGGCGTTGATCCGGGACACGGTGACATTCCAGGTGACCGTGAGCCCCGCCTCGAGGAGGTGCTCGGTCCCGGCCAGGGCCGAGGCAAAGCTTTCCGACCCCCTGATGCCGTCGTGGAGCTCTGCCGGACCTTCCATGCTGACCTGCACCCCCCGGACGCCGAGGCGGGCAAGCTCTTCCGCCGTGCCGGCGTCGATCAGGGTGCCGTTCGTCAGGACGAAGACGGCGAAGCCGCGGCCGGTAAGCCCCGCCAGGATGTCCGACAGGTCGGGGCGGAGCAGCGGTTCTCCCCCCGTGATGTTGAAGCTGGGGGAAAAGGCGAGGCCGTAGTTTCTTCCCCACTCTGCCAGCATGTCGGCGATCTCGTCGACGACTTCCCCGATCTCGGCCGGACGCAGCTCGTCCCGGCGCATGCCCGACTGGTAGCAGTGCGTACACCGCAGGTTGCAGCGTTCGGTGAGATGCCACTGGATGAGGAAATCGTATGTGCTCGTCAGTGCCATGGGGACCCTTCATGAAAACGGCAGGAATGGTGCGATGAGCCATCCCTGCCGTCAGTTCCTCGCTGCCACCCGGGCAGCGTCAGCTTCCGCTCTTTCAACTCTTTCATTTCAGGCATGCCTTGCCTGGATCGTTCGCTGCTGCCTTCTTCAGATTGTCCCAGTAGGCGGCCTCCTTGAGCAGAGCTTCGCTACTCAAAGACTTCTTCATCCCGCTTCACCTCCTCTCCCGGGCGAATGCCCGCATGGCGCAGAACTTAGGCCGGAAATCCCGGTTGCCGGTGCTGATGGACAGGTATCGGTGCAATGAATAGAGTATGACTGCTTGACCTTAAATATCGATACAACTACTATACATGCGGCTTGTGCGGATGTCAAATCGGGGTCGGGAAGGTGCGGTCAAAAGTGGGCTCAATGGGGCTTCCCCCGGTTCCCTCCCTTCAGCCTGGCGAGGAGTTTGTCTGCCGCCAGCGTGTTCAGCACCTGTCCCTTCTCCAGCCAGGCCCTGCGCGCCACTGCCACACCGTAGCCGAGGGAGTCGAACTGGCTGATTGCATGGGTATCGGTGCTGATGACCAGCGGCACTCCCAGCTCGCCGGCCCTCCTGGCGGCGGTGTCGTCCAGGTCGAGGCGCAGGGGATAGGCGTTGATTTCCATGGCGGTGCCGGTCTTTTGTGCCTCCCGCAGTACGGCCTCCATGTCGACCTCGTAGGGGTCGCGCTCCCCGAGAAGCCGGCCGGTGGGATGGGCGACGATGGAGACGTAGGGGCTGCGCATGGCGGCTGCGATGCGGGCGGTGATCGTCTCCCGCGGCTGCCTGAATCCGGAATGGACCGAGGCGATGACCACGTCGAGCTCGGCCAGGACCTCGTCGGGAAAGTCGAGGGTGCCGTCGCTCCTGATGTCCATCTCGGTGCCGTGGAGGACGGTGAACCCGGAAAGCCGCCGGTTCATCTCCTCCACCTGACGGTGCTGCTCCATGAGCCGTTCGACGGAGAGCCCGTGGGCCACGCCGAGCCCGCGGGAGTGGTCGGTGAGGGCCAGGTAGGCAAGCCCCCGGCTTTGCGCCGCCGCCACCAGCTCCTCCAGGGTGTGGGCGCCGTCGCTCGCCCGCGAGTGGACGTGGAGGTCGCCGCGGATATCGCCGGTCTCGATGAGGCGGGGGAGGCGTCCCGCCAGGGCCGCCTCCACCTCCCCCCTGTCTTCGCGCAGCTCCGGGGGGATGAAGGGGAGTCCGAGGAGACGGTAGACGTCATCCTCCTCTTCTCCTCCCAGGCGGAGGTCGTCCCTCTCCCGGAAGATGCCGTACTCGTTGACCTTCAACCCCATTTTGACCGCCAGGTCGCGGATCCGGATGTTATGCCCCTTACTGCCGGTGAGGTAGGCGAGCGCCGCGCCGAACGACACCGGCTCCACCACCCGCAGGTCCACCTGGATGCCGTCGCGAACCAGAACGCTCGATCTCGTGGGGCCGTGCATCAGCACCCGCTCAACGGCGGGGAGTGCCGTGAACCTCTCCATGAGGGGTGCCGCCGCAGTGGCGGTGGCGACGATGTCGATGTCCTTGACCGTCTCCCGGCGGCGGCGGATGCTTCCGGCCAGTTCGATCCGCCCCACCGACGCCACCCTCCCCAGCTCCGCCACCAGTTCTTCTGCCAGGGGCATCACGTGTCCGAGGGGGCGACGCTCGATCCCCCGTTTCACCGTGCCGATCCCCTTGAGGATGTTTTCCTCGGTCTTTGCCCGGATGCCGGGAATACCTTCCAGGCGGTGTTCCCGTGCCGCTTTCTCCAGGGCGTCCAGATCGGATATGCCTGCCTTCTCCACGAGAAGCCGCGCGGTCCGCGGTCCGAGCCCCGGCACGGCGAGGAGCCGGAGAAGGCCGGCGGGCACCTCCGCCTTCAGTTTCTCGTGGGCATGGACGGCGCCGCTCTCGCAGTACTCCCGGATTTTCGACGCCAGCTCTTCCCCGATGCCGGGGATGGCCAGGAGCTCCTCGCGGGAAAGCCCCTCCACCGGCCGGGCGAGGCTCTCCACGTTGAGCGCCGCCCGGCGGTAGGCCCGGACCTTGAAGGGGTTGTCACCCGTCACCTCGAGGATGTCGGCCATCTCCCCGAAGATCGCGGCGATCTCGCGGTTTTTCATGGATGGGGCCTTTCCCGGAGCCCGGCGGGCCCCGGCGAGGAGGGACGGGTCTCGTCCCGTGTCACGGGAAGCCCTGACCGGTGGGGCGGATCATGATCTCGCTGACGTTGACGTGGGGGGGAAGGGTGAGGAGCCAGAGAATGCCGTCGGCAATGGCCCGGGGTTCGAGCAGCGTGCCGAACTGGGCAACCGCCTTGCCGAAGTTCTCTTCGTCATACCCGGCCACGTCCTGGAATTCACTGGTCACGATGCCCGGCATGACCAGGGAAACGCGGACCCCATGGGAGCATATCTCGCGGCGAAGGGCCTCGGTGAGGGCGCCGACGGCGAATTTGCTGGAACCGTAGAATCCGCTGAAGGGGGAAATATTCCGCCCCACCGCCGAACCGATGGCGACGATGTCGCCGCATGTGCGCCGGGCAAGGTAGTTCCCCGCCCGCCGCATCAGGTGGGCGGCGCCGAGAACATTGGTCTGGTACAACTCCCGCCACTGGGACTCGTCGCTGTCGAGGATGCCCCCCGCCAGCCCGCGGCCGGCGTTGATGACGACGATGTCGTAGGAGCACCCGCCTTCCTTCCAGCTCACGGCCCGCTCCAGCAGCAGATCGATGTCCCCTTTCACGCCCGCATCGCCCGCTACGGCAAGGGCCTTTCCCCCGCGTCCTGAAATTTCCGCGGCCAGTTCATCCAGGCGGTCCCTGCGTCGAGCGTGGATCACGACCGCGGCGCCTGCCCGGGCCAGGGTTGTGGCGGTGGCGCGTCCTATTCCCGAACTGGCGCCGGTTACGATGGCTGTTTTGCCTGCAAGTAGTCCGTTCATCGATGATTCTCCCCGTTCGTGGGGGAGCCCGGCCGGCCCCCCGTTGTCCGCTGCGGGAAAGAGCTTCCCGCACGGTGGTCATACCTTTCTACCAATGATAAGTCATCACTCGTCCCTGTCAACACGATCCGGATTCGTCGCACCCCTCCTTCCGCTGCAGGCGTGAATCCCCGCGGGTTTCCGGGCCGTGAACCTGGCCGTGTCGTTTCTTCATTGCCACCCGCAATTTTGTCAACGACGAAGCCCCCGAACCGTTATATAATATAAAAAGAGAAGATCGCGTTCCCCCGGAGTCGGTGGTGGGAGAGAGGGAGATGGAGTGATCCGAGGAGGTCCCTATGAAAAAGATCATGCGTATCGTCGTTGCGGTGATGATCGCGTTCATGGCGAATGCCCTTCCTGTCTATGCTGACGGCGGGCACGGCGGCGGTGGCGGAGGCGGCTGGCACGGCGGAGGCGGTGGAGGGAGCTGGCATGGAGGCGGAGGCGGCTGGCATGGTGGCGATGGCCACTGGCACGGCAGTTTCGGCGTCTATGTCGGGCCGGGCTGGTGGGGACCGGGCTGGTGGGGACCCTACGGGTATCCCTACCCGTATTATCCCTACCCCTATTATCCGTACTACCCGCAGCCGTCGGTGACCGTGCAGCAGCCCGACACGTACGTTCAACAACCGGCGCCCCAGGCAACGCAGCCCTATTACTGGTACTATTGCCCGGATCCGCAGGGGTACTATCCCTACGTGAAAAAATGCCCGAAGGGGTGGATGAAGGTTATCCCTCCCGCTGGTGCACCGGAAGGAGAGGAGTAGCGTATGCGTATCAAGCGGATGGGAATACACATAATTGTTGTGGCGCTGCTGGTGATGAGCGGATGTGCGACTCTCCCCGCAGGCCCGAGCGTGCTGGTGTTGCCGGCACCGGGAAAACCCTTTGACCAGTTCCAGGTGGAAGACCGGATTTGCAAGCAGTGGGCCGGACAGCAGATCGGCGTGAACCCGCAGGAAGCGGCCAATCAGAGCGCCGTCACCGGGGCTGTGGCGGGAACCGTAATCGGCGCGGCTGCCGGTGCGCTCATCGGAGCGGCCGCGGGTGATGCGGGAGCGGGCGCTGCCATCGGCGCGGGGAGCGGTCTCCTGCTGGGGACCGCTTCGGGAGCCAGTGCCGCTCAGGCCTCGTCGTGGGAATTGCAGCGGAGATACGACAATGCCTACGTGCAGTGCATGTATGCCAAGGGGAACCAGGTCCCCGGCGTGGTGCAGAGGTACCGGGTACGGAGAACCATTCCTCCGCCTCCTCCCCCCGGCATGAACTCAGTTCCCCCCGACTATGTTCCCGATTCCCCTCCTCCGAGGTAGGGGGAGCGTCGCAGTGAAGTAGGTGATGAAAGGGAGAACAAAGGCCACGTCCGCAAGGGGCGTGGCCTTTGTCGTCTGACGGGGTCGAAGGATGGCCCTACTCCTCGGGATTCTCGCAGACCGGGCAATGTTCCTCGCCCGCTTCGGGGTCTGTTTCCAGTTCTCCGCCGCACACCTCGCAGATATCGGGAGGGACCTCGCCCTTTGCCCACTTCCGGTACTTGTCGCCGAACCGCGTTTCCGTTGTCATGGGGATCTCCTTTCCGGCAGTCAAGCCAGGCATGCTGCGTCTCCCTGCCGAAAGTATACCCTATTCACCGCAGTTCTCCACTGGCGTCACTGCACGTCCACATTCCGTATCCCGCTCGGCCGCCACGCCGGGGAGATGACGCGGCTCCCCTTTTCCTCCCCGTCCAGCAGGCTCCCGAAGGTGACGGTGAAATCGCCGTAGCGGTCGTTCACCGTGTCCATCGCCCCGATCATCAGGCGTTTCTTCCGTTCCTCCGGGAAGAGTGGCAGCTGGTCGCCGGCGTAGCGGAGGTTGCTGATCCTCACCCCGAGGAGCCGCACCGGCTGGGTGAGCACCAGGGTGTCGAGGATGGCCGCGGCAGCCCGGTAGATGTCGGCGCTCTCGTTGATGTGGCGGGGGAGGGTTTCCTGCCTCCCGATCCAGGTGTCGAAATCGGCACAGCGGATGGAGAGGGTCACCGTTTTCCCCCGGACGTTGTAGCGGCGCGCCCGCCGGCCGACCATCTCCGACAGCTGCAACAGGTGCGCGAGGATATCCCTTCGCTCCTCGATGTCCCGCTCCAGGGTCATGCTGTGGCCGACCGATTTCACCGGGTCGCTCTCCTCGGTGGGAACGACGGGGGAGTCGTCGATTCCCCTTGCCATTCTCTGCAACTGTTCGCCGACGACTCCGAACCGCGTTTTCAGGACGCCTGCCGGAAACCTTCCCAGGTCGCCGCAGGTGCCGATGCCGTAGAGTGCCAGCTGTCGGGCCGTTTTCCCCCCCACTCCGCACAGGTCCTTTACCAGCGTCCTCTCCATGATCCGTTCCACCTGCACCGGCCTGATGACGACCAGGCCGTCCGGCTTCTCCATGTCGCTGGCCAGCTTGGCGAGGAGCTTGTTGGGGGCGATGCCGATGGAGCAGGTGATGCCGAACCGGTGCCTGATCCGCGACTTGATGAGCCAGGCGATCCGCTCGGCGGAGCCGAAGAGGGCGAGGGAGCCGGTGACGTCGAGGAACGCCTCGTCGATGGAGAAGGTCTCCACCAGCGGGGTGAAGTCGAAGAACATTTTCACTATCTGTGCCGAGGTCCAGGTGTACCGCCGGTTGTTCGCCGCCACGAGGATGAGGTGGGGGCATTTCTGCCGGGCCTGCCAGACGGTCATGCCGGTCCTGACCCCGCAGGCGCGCGCTTCGTAGGAACTGGTGAGGATGACCGTCCGCGTGGCGCTCCCGATGACGGCGATCGGCTTTCCCCGCAGGGCCGGGTCGTGCTGCTGCTCCACCGAGGCGAAAAAGGCGTTCATGTCGATATGGAGGATGGTCCGTTCGTTCATGGGTAGAGGGTATCATATGGTAACCAATAGGTGTCAAGGAGTTTTTGCAGCCCCGCGCTGGTCTTGCGGGAGTCTCACGCTCGAAGAAACAGCAGGGGGAAGGGACGGCGGGGGCTCGCGACGAACAGAGTATGCATTCCTGCTGTGTCGTTGATGTGGGGAAGCCCGCGGAAGCTGTGCCTTCCCCATCTATGAAGACGTTGCCCACGCTGACTCCGTTCACTACGAGCCCTCCCGGCGTCCCTTCCCCCTGCTGTCACGCCGGTAGCTGTGCCGTGAAACAGTGGACGGAAAAGGGGATGTTTTTCGGGCAAATTCTGGTATGATACCGGTTGCCGGTGCGGGGCGGCGAAGGAGAAGGGCAGTGCAGCGCAAGGTTCTGAAAAATATCATGCAGCATGAACTTTTCCGGCGGGATGCGACGGTCGTAGTGGCGGTTTCCGGCGGCGTCGACTCGGCGGTCCTCCTGGAGACGCTCGCCACCCTTCCGGGTTTTCGGCTGCGGCTCGTTGTCGCCCACCTGAACCATATGCTGCGGGGGGCCGAGTCCGACGGCGATGAGGCCTTCGTCCGGGAGATCGCCGCTTCATACGGGGCGGCCGTCGAGGTCAGTTCCATCGATGTCATGGCGGTCAGCCGCGAGCGGAGGCTTTCCCTCGAGGAAGCGGGACGGGAGTGCCGCTACGCCTTTTTCGCGGAGGTGGCGGAAAAGCACGGGGCCGACTGCGTCGCCCTGGCCCACCACGCCGATGACCAGGCGGAGACGGTGCTGATGCGCCTCCTGCGGGGAAGCGGCGCCACCGGTCTCTGCGCCATGACTCCGAAGACGGCCGACGGCAGGTACGTGAGGCCGCTGCTGCATGTCACCCGGCGGGAAATCGAGGCCTATGCCGCATCCAGGCGGCTGCCGTTCCGGACCGACAGCAGCAACGGCTCGACCGATTTCCTGCGCAACCGGATCCGTCTCCAGCTGATTCCCCACCTGGAAAGCTACAATCCCGCCGTCAAGGAGCGGCTGACAGATACCGCCGCGGCCCTGGCGGACGATGAGGCGATCCTGGAGCGGGTGACCGACGAGGCCTTCCGCCGCCATGCCAGCTGCCTGCAGGGCAGGGTCTCCTTCCGCGTGGAGGGGCTCGCCGGGGAGCCGCGCGGCCTGCGCATGCGCCTCTACCGCCGGGCGCTCCTCGAATGCACGGGGGACCTCATGGGGATCTCCTACCGCCAGATGGAGGGGATCGATTCCCTGCTGGAGGGGGGGCGTCCCAACCGGCGGCTTGCCTTGGCGGGAGGCATGGCCGTTGCCAGGAGCTACGGCGAACTCTCCTTTTTCCCGTCCGGGGGGGAGTGCGGAACCGGGGCCTTCGAGCTGACGATCGACGGCCCGGGGACCTTCCCGCTCCCCGGCGGCGGAGAACTGGTCGTCGGCGAGGCCGTCCCCCCCGACGACTGGCGGGACCTCCCTCCCAAAACGGCCTACTTCGACCCGTCACTCGTCCCGTTTCCCTGGACCGTCAGGACGTTCCGCCCCGGCGACCGGATCGTCCCCCTCGGCATGACCGGCCGGAAGAAGGTCAAGGAACTCTTCATCGACGCCAAGGTCCCCCGGGGGGCGCGGACCTGCCTCCCCCTCGTCTTCAGTTGCGGCAGGCTCATCTGGGTCGGCGGGCTCCGGGTTTCCCAGGAATCCCGTCTGTCCGGCGGGCTGGGAAAAGCCATCAGAGCGGAAATTCGTGGACGTAATTCGCTTGTAAAACCGTCATTCTTATGGTAGTTTTTCCCATTTATAACGTCTAAATATTCAGAAAATACACGGCATGGCGGCGTTCACGTATGCGCCATGCTCCACAACGGGGGTCACCTTGAACCAGTTCTACAAGAATCTCGCCCTGTGGCTTGTCATCAGCCTGATGATGATCCTTCTCTTCAACCTCTTCAACAAGCCGAAACCGACCCAGGAAAAGCTGAGCTACAGCGATTTCATCACCGCCGTGGACGCAGGGAAGGTAAGTTCCGTCACCATCCAGGGGAACGACATCATCGGCAAGTATTCCGACGGCAAGGAGTTCCGGAGCTACAAGCCGGCCGATGCCAATCTGACCGCCCGGCTCCTGGAGAAGAAGGTTCCCGTCTCCGCCCGGCCCGAAGAGGAGAAGGTCTCCTGGTTCTCCGTCTTCATCTCCTGGTTTCCCCTCATCTTCCTCGTGGGGGTCTGGATCTTCTTCATGCGGCAGATGCAGGTCGGGGGCGGGAAGGCGATGTCGTTCGGGAAGAGCCGCGCCAAGCTCCTCACCGAGGCCCAGGGGAAGGTGACGTTCGAGGACGTGGCCGGTGTCGATGAGGCGAAGGTGGAGCTGGAGGAGATCATCCAGTTCCTCCGGGAGCCGAAGAAGTTCACGAAGCTCGGCGGCCGGATTCCCAAGGGGGTCCTGCTGGTGGGGCCGCCGGGAACCGGCAAGACCCTCCTTGCCCGGGCCGTTGCAGGCGAGGCCGGCGTGCCGTTCTTTTCCATATCCGGTTCCGATTTCGTGGAGATGTTCGTGGGCGTCGGCGCCAGCCGTGTCCGTGACCTCTTCGTCCAGGGGAAAAAGAACGCCCCCTGCATCATCTTCATCGACGAGATCGACGCCGTGGGACGCCACCGCGGCGCCGGCCTCGGCGGCGGCCATGACGAGCGGGAGCAGACCCTGAACCAGCTCCTCGTGGAGATGGACGGCTTCGAGTCCAATGAGGGGGTCATCCTCATCGCCGCCACCAACCGTCCCGACGTCCTTGACCCGGCACTCCTGCGCCCCGGCCGTTTCGACCGGCAGGTCGTCGTTCCCCAGCCCGACGTGAAGGGACGGGAAATGATCCTCAAGGTCCATTCGAAGAAGACCCCCCTTGCTCCCGACGTGGACCTGGCGGTCATTGCCCGGGGAACCCCCGGCTTCTCCGGCGCCGATCTTGCCAACGTGGTGAACGAGGCGGCGCTGCTTGCCGCCCGCAAGGACAAGAGCACCATCGACATGAAGGACATCGACGACGCCAAGGACAAGGTCCTCATGGGGGTGGAGCGGCGCAGCATGGTCATTTCCGATGCCGAGAAGAAGAACACCGCCTACCACGAGGCGGGCCACACCCTGGTGGCGAAGTTCATCCCCGGCACCGACCCGGTCCACAAGGTTTCCATCATCCCGCGCGGCCGGGCACTGGGCCTCACCATGCAGCTTCCCATCGAGGACAAGCACAGCTACAACACGCAGTCGCTCCTGGACAAGATCGCCGTCCTCATGGGTGGCCGCGCCGCCGAGGAGATCATCTTCAATACCATGAGCACCGGCGCGGGGAACGACATCGAGCGGGCCACCGAAATCGCCCGGAAGATGGTGTGCGAGTGGGGGATGAGCGAGAAGATGGGGCCGGTGACCTTCGGCAAGAAGGATGAGCAGATCTTCCTCGGCCGGGAGATGACCACCCACAAGAATTACAGCGAGGCCACGGCGGTGGAGATCGACAGCGAGATCAGGCGGATCGTCGAGGAGAGCTATCGCCGGGCCCGCACCCTGCTGGAAGACAATATCGCGATTCTGCATCGCCTTTCCGTCGATCTCATCGAAAAGGAGAACCTTACCGGCGCGGAAGTGGACGGTATCATCAGGACGGGTGGGGGCATGCCCGCAGAACCCCTTCCCCAGGGAGCGACCCCGGGTCAATGAGCTACTACCTGCGGGAGCTGGCGGTCGAATCGTCGGCCGATGCCGAACGGGAACTGGCCGCGCTCGGCATCGATCCGTTCAGCATCCGCGTCCTCGTTCCCAAGATGGTGCACCGTCTCCTCCTGGTCATGGGGACGAACGATGAGGAAACGGCCCTTCTCAAGCAGGAAATGCTCGCCCTCGGTGGTGATGCGGCCGTGGCCAGAGGGAACTGGGGGCTTTCGGCCGACGAGAAGGCCTTCATCCTCATGGGGACCGAGAAACAGCTGGTGAGCCTCTGCAAGAGGCTTGCGAGCCGTCCCTTCAATTTTCCCCTCCTTGCCAGAGAGATACAGCGCACCATTGACGTCCTTGCAAACCCCTGCCGGACCTGGAGGTTCGGGGAGAGGATCCTCGACCTCTCCCGGCGGCCGGCGATCATGGGGATCCTCAACGTGACTCCCGATTCGTTTTCCGATGGCAACCGCTTTGTCTCCGTCCCCCGTGCCATCGAGCGGGCTCTGGAAATGGAAGCCGAAGGGGCCGACATCATCGATATCGGGGGGGAGAGCACCCGCCCCAACGCACAGCCCGTTTCACTTCAGGAGGAGATGGACCGGGTGATGCCGGTTCTCGAGGGGGTGCGCGGCACGCTGACCGTCCCGGTTTCCATCGACACGTACAAGGCGTCTGTCGCACGGGAGGCCCTTGCGGCGGGAGCGGAGATCATCAACGACATCAGCGCCATGACCTTCGATGACGGCATGAGGGAGGTGCTCGCCGCCTCGGACGCCGGTCTGGTGATGATGCACAGCAGGGGCCGCCCCCTCGACATGCAGAAGAACACCGCCTACAAATCGATCATGGGCGAAATATCGGAGTTTTTTCATGCCGCCCTCGACCGGGCCGCACAGGCCGGCATAGCGGCGGAGCGGATCGTTATCGACCCCGGCATCGGCTTCGGCAAGAGCGGTGCAGGGAACCTGGAGATCCTGCGCCGGCTCCGGGAACTCGCCGTTCTCAACAGGCCGATCCTCGTGGGACCGTCCCGCAAGACGTTCATCGGCCAGACCCTCGGGAGCGAGGTGGGTGACCGGCTGTACGGCACCGCAGCTGCGGTGGCGGTTGCCGTGATGAACGGGGCACTGCTCCTGAGGGTGCACGATGTCAGGGAGATGCGCGACGTGGCGGACATGACCGCGGCGCTGTGCGGACCGGCCGCTTCCCCCTGACAGTGATGACCACAGAGGTTTGCCGAATACGTTCGTACGGCCGTTTGCCCTCTCTTCATGGTGACATGGATGGCGGAGATACCGCACAACTACGGTTGGTTGACCGATATTCTCGACATCGGGATTGTCGCCGTCATCATCTATCGCCTGCTCCTCTTTCTCAAGGGGACGGAAGCGGCGCGGATGCTGTCGGCTCTCGCCCTTGTCCTCACGGCCTACTTCATCTCCCTGTTTGCCGGTTTCCGGACGGTAACGTGGCTCGTTGACAATCTGTTCGCATCCCTGATCGTCGTGCTGGTCATCCTCTTCCAGGGGGATATCCGGCGGGCACTGGCGTCGGCCGGCCGCAATCGCACCGGCAGGGAGAAGGTGAGGCACGAGGCCCACGCGGTCATCGAGGAGCTGGTGACTGCCGCCGAAGGGCTCGCCGCCAAGAAGATCGGGGCGCTCATCGTCATTGAGAGGGATATGGATGTGGAGCCTTTCCTGACGGTGGGGACGGACATCGACGCCAAGGTGACCAGCGAGCTCCTTACCTCCATTTTTCTCCCCTATTCGCCGATTCACGACGGGGCGGTCATCATCCAGAAGGGAAAACTGACCAGGGCGGGGTGTCTTCTCCCCCTGACGCAGAACCCGGACGTCAGTAAGGCCCTCGGGACCAGGCACCGCGCGGCGATAGGATTGACGGAGACGACCGATGCCCTGGTGCTCGTCGTTTCCGAGGAGACCGGCGGCATTTCGGTGGTTGTGGGGGGGAAGATAACCCGCGACCTTCCGCAGCACGTCCTGCGGAAAGTACTGCACCGGCTCCTCGATGTGCGGTGGCTCCAATGAACATCCGGCACACTCTCGGCGGAAATCTCCGCCTCAAGGCCCTGGCCCTGGCGCTGGCGATCCTCCTCTGGTGCTTCGCAATGAAGGGGGAGGAAACGGAACTGGCGGTCAGTGTCCCCGTCCGGCTCGTACATCTGCCGCCGGGGCTCGAGGCGGCCGGAAACACTCCCGACCGGCTCGACGTGAGGATCGCCGTGCCGAAGCTGCTGGTCGGGAGGGTCAAGCCGGAGACCCTGGCGGCCTCACTGGACCTGTCGCAGGCACGGGAGGGGAGCCTCGTTTTTTCCTCCCTCGACAGGTGCCTGAACATTCCAGCAGGGGTGCGGGTGGTGCGGGTCCAGCCGGCAACGGTGGAGCTGTCGCTGCGCAAGGCATCACCCTAGAGGATGCAACCGGCTGGGATCAATTCTGCGAAAAGGAGCTGATGGATGAAAAAGCTTTTCGGGACCGACGGGGTCCGGGGGGTGGCGAACGTCTATCCCATGACCACGGAAATGGCCATGCAGATCGGCAGGGCTGCGGCCTATATTTTCAAGAACGGCCGCCAGCGGCACAGGATTGTGATCGGCAAGGATACGCGGCTCTCCGGGTACATGATCGAGAACGCGCTGTCGGCGGGGATCTGCTCCATGGGCGTCGATGTCCTCCTGGTGGGGCCGCTGCCGACGCCGGGGATCGCCAATATTACCTCGTCCATGCGGGCCGATGCCGGCGTCGTCATTTCCGCCTCCCACAACCCCTTTCAGGACAACGGCATCAAGTTTTTCTCCCGGGATGGCTTCAAGCTCCCCGACGAGATGGAACTCAAGATCGAAGAGCTGATCTTCTCCAAGAAGATCGATTCCCTTCGGCCCATTGCCACCGAAGTGGGAAAGGCCTACCGGATCGACGACGCCATCGGCCGCTTCGTGGTCTTTCTCAAGAGCACCTTCCCGAAGGATCTCGATCTCACGGGGTTGAAGATCGTCCTCGACTGCGCCCACGGGGCGGCTTACAAGGTGGCGCCGGCGGTGTTCGAGGAGCTGGGGGCGGTGGTGATCCCCCTGGGGGTGCAGCCGAACGGCACCAACATCAATGCGGGCTGCGGCTCTCTCCATCCCGAACTCCTGAGCGAAGCGGTCAAGGAGCACCGGGCCGAC
>Ga0335085_10005352_pt1 | contig 20636 bp, 19 predicted proteins | sample Lox_Sample_45_FD_206712 | JGI IMG/M metagenome (GOLD analysis project Ga0335085, IMG submission 206712) | Soil microbial communities from Loxahatchee National Wildlife Refuge, Florida, United States - Lox_Sample_4.5 | ecosystem: Environmental > Terrestrial > Soil > Wetlands | place: USA...
AGCGAGGATATTATCTCAATGATAAAATAATTCGACACGCGAAAGTGATCGTCGGGAAATAAATGTTGCAGGGAGAAAGTTGAATGGCAAACAAGAGAGATTATTACGAAATACTGGGAGTAAGCCGCACGGCTACGCCTGATGAAATCAAGAAGGCGTATCGCAAAACGGCCATGCAATATCATCCTGATCGCAATCCCGGTGATAAAGCCGCTGAAGAAAAATTCAAAGAAGCGGCAGAGGCCTACGAGGTATTGAGCGATGCCGACAAGCGAAAGCGCTACGATCAATATGGTCACGATGCTGCAAGAAGCAACGGAGGATTCAGCGGTGCTGGCGGCATGCGCATGGAAGACATCTTCGCCAACTTCGGCGACATCTTCGGAGATTTTGGCGGAGGAGGTAGTCCGTTCGAAGCATTTTTCGGAGGAGGTGGCAGAGGCGGTCGCCGTGAGCGAGGGGTTCGGGGAAGCAATCTTCGCGTCACCATTCCGCTTTCACTAAAAGAAATTGCAAGTGGTGCTCATAAAACAATCAAACTAAAAAAGTACGTCACGTGCAAAACGTGCAGCGGAAGCGGAGCGAAAGACAACAGGTCGTTTCACACCTGCAACACGTGCAATGGAAGCGGTGTTGTTCGCAGAGTAACGAACACGATTCTCGGACAAATGTCTACCACTACAACATGTCCGACGTGCCACGGTGAGGGACAAATCATCACAGCGAAATGTCCGGCGTGCCACGGTGATGGAAGAGTTTATGGTGAAGAAACTATCGATGTAAATATTCCCGCGGGAGTTGCGGAAGGCATGCAGCTTTCGATGAGCGGAAAAGGAAATGCAGGCGAGCGCGGCGGATCGGCCGGCGATCTCATCATCATGATCGAAGAAGAATCTCACGGCGAACTCACGCGCGACGGCAACAATGTGATTTACGAACTATACATTTCCATTCCAGATGCAGCTCTCGGAACTTCAATTGATGTTCCAACGATTGATGGCAAAGCAAGAATCAAAATAAAACCCGGCACACAAGCCGGAGAAATTTTCAGACTGAAAGGAAAAGGATTACCGCACGTAAATTCCTATGGCACCGGCGATGAACTGATTCATGTTAATGTGTGGGTGCCGAAAGAAATTTCGAAAGAAGAACAAGCACTTCTGGAAAAACTTCGCCATGCAGAAAACTTCAAACCGCATCCTTCGAAAAACGAGAAAAACATTTTCGAGAAGATGCGGGATTTCTTTTCATAATATTTATTGTTTCTGATTTTCATTTCACTTCTCTCTGTTTCCCTTCTATCTTGGCATCATTAATAGGATTGATTTTTCATTCTCATGAAAAAGCAGAAGAAGTACAAGAAGAAAGCAATCGTCAAAACATTTCACGCCGTTGAAGCGCATTCGCTGTTCACAGATTACGACATTCATCTTTTTCGTGAGGGAAAACATTTCAAGCTCTATGAAAAACTCGGCTCGCACCTTGTCGAGAAGGAAGAAATTTCAGGAACATATTTTTCAGTATGGGCGCCGAATGCAGAATATGTTTCTGTGATCGGCGACTTCAATGGATGGAATCGCGATTTGCATCCGCTCATTGTACGGTGGGATGAATCGGGGATTTGGGAAGGATGGATTCCGTACGTCGGCAAGGGAGACAACTATCGCTATTTCATTCGCTCGAAAATCGAGAACAGAGAAATTGAAAAGTGTGATCCGTTCGGTTTCTATCACAATCAGCCGCCGCTTCCTTCTACAAAAATTCATGACACATGGTATGAATGGAAAGATAATGATTGGATGAAATCACGTGAAGAGAAAAACAAATTGCAGGCACCGATTTCCGTTTATGAAATGCACGTTGGTTCCTGGCGCCGCAGCCCGCATGATCCGGACAAGGTGCTCGGCTACCGCGAAATTGCGAATGAACTTGTTCCTTACATGAAGTACATGGGCTACACGCATGTGGAATTTCTTCCTGTGATGGAACATCCGTTTTATGGTTCGTGGGGCTACCAGGTCACGGGATTTTTTGCGTCGTGCTCGCGCTACGGTTATCCGCAGGATCTCATGTTTCTCATAGAGGAATTGCACAAAGAAGGCATCGGCGTATTGCTCGATTGGGTGCCTTCGCATTTTCCCGGCGATGCACATGGGTTGATTGATTTCGATGGCACTTCACTCTATGAACACGAAGATCCGCGCAAAGGATATCATCCTGATTGGAACAGTTACATTTTTAATTACGGAAGAAATGAAGTGAAATCATTTCTCATCAGCAATGCGATGTTCTGGCTCGATCGGTTTCATGCCGATGGATTGCGTGTGGATGCTGTCGCGTCGATGTTGTACCTTGATTATTCGAGAAAGGAAAATGAATGGATCCCAAATGTGTATGGCGGAAGAGAGAATCTCGAAGCGATTTCATTCCTGAAAAATTTCAATGAGCAGGTTTACATTTCTTATCCCGATGTTCAAACGGTTGCGGAAGAATCCACTGCTTATCCTAAAGTGACGAGACCAACTTACGATGACGGACTTGGCTTCGGGATGAAATGGATGATGGGCTGGATGCACGATACGCTGAAATATTTTTCGATGGATCCCATCTACCGAAAGTTTCATCACAACCTGCTCACGTTTTCCATCATGTATGCTTTCAGCGAAAATTTCATGCTGCCGTTTTCGCACGATGAGGTGGTGCATCTCAAACGATCGATGCTGAATAAAATGCCCGGCGATGAGTGGCAGAAGTTTGCCAACCTTCGTGCGATGTACGGATACATGTATGCGCATCCCGGTGCGAAGCTGATGTTCATGGGAAGTGAATTCGGTCAGCAGCATGAATGGACTCATGAATATTCACTCGACTGGCATCTTGCAGGAAAACATTCACACAAAGGTTTGGAGAATTGGGTTCACGATCTGAATCACGTTTACAAAACCGAACCGGCTCTCTACGAAAAGAATTTTTCTCCTGATGGATTTGAATGGATTGAAGTGAATGATGCTGACCGTAGCGTGATTGCTTTCATCAGAAAAGGAAATGATGAGAGCGAAATCATTTTGTTTGCAGCAAATCTCAATCCCGTGCCGCGACCGAATTATCGCTTCGGTGTGCCATGTAAAGGAAGCTGGAAAGAAATCCTGAACAGCGATGATCTTAGGTATTACGGAACGGGTGATCATTTGAACGGCACCGTAAAATCCGAAGCGATTGCTGAAGATGGAAGAGATGATTCGATAACGATTAATGTGCCACCACTCGGCAGCGTCTTCATGAAATTCACAAAACCTCAAGTGAAGAAATCTTCTTCGGAGAAGAAAAAATCATTTGATCACTGAATTTCGCAGACTAATCACAAAAAATTTTCTGAGAGCGCTGTTTAATGTCGTACTAAAACCATATCTGCCTTAAGTTTCTCTCAGACTTCATGAAGCTCACTTCGCGGATTATTATCTTTACAGGATGTTTCATCCGGTTTTGCAAGACAGATTGCCTCAGATAATTTCTCTGCTCAAAGAGCATAAAGTAAAGCGGGCTTATGTTTTTGGTTCAGTCACAACACCGTCTTTCAGCGAGGATAGTGATGTTGATCTGCTGATTTCATTTGACGAATCGCTTGATCCGGCAGACAAAGGAGAATTATGGTTTGATCTTTATTACAAGCTGAAAGAATTTTTTCACCGGGATGTAGATTTGTTGACGGAGTCTTCATTGACTAACCCTTACTTTATTAAGTCACTCAACAAAACGAAAACGTTGCTGTATGAGTGATGAAGTAAAAGCATCGCTGAAAGATATCCTCGACGCCATTAATGGAATCAATCAACATCTTGGTGATAAACGCGATTTCATTGTTTATAAAAACAATCGTACAATGCGAAGAGCTGTGGAGCGCGAACTTGAAATCATAGGTGAAGCCGTTTCGAGAATTCTCAAAGCCACGCCTCAAATTGAAATCACAAGTGCAAGAAAAATCGTTGACCTGCGCAACATCGTTGCTCACGGCTATGATATTGTGATTGATGAAAACATTTGGGCGATTATTGTCAATCACATTCCGAAACTCAAAGCTGAGGCAGAGCAACTTTTGCAAGAAAGTTGAAATGAAATTCACTTCAACCCCCAAAATTTCTTCCAGTAATTTTCAAGAAAAAATTTCGAGAGTAAGATTCAATGTCACTTATCCCCAAGCCACATCATCGAGAGGAGAAGGCAGTTTTAGTCGGAGCTGTTCACAGGAATCAAAGCGAAGAGCAACTAAAAGAATATTTGGACGAACTCGCTTTCCTCGCTGAAACTGCAGGCGCTGTTACTCTAAAAAGATTTTCACAAAAACTCCATTCGCCCGAGCCGGGTACATACATCGGCAGCGGAAAAGTGGCGGAGATCAGGGAATATGTTAATCGTAAGAACGTTGATCTGGTCATCTTCGATGATGATCTCACCGGAACACAGATCAACAATCTCGAGAAAGAATTCAAAGTAAAAATCGTTGATCGCAGCAATCTCATCCTCGACATTTTTGCCAATCGCGCGCGTACTGCACAGGCGAAAGCTCAGGTTGAATTAGCGCAACTTCAATATCTGCTGCCACGATTGAAAGGATTGTGGTCTCACTTAGAAAGACAACGCGGTGGTATTGGCATGCGCGGTCCGGGTGAAAAAGAAATTGAAACAGATCGGCGCATCGTGAAGTACCAGATTTCGCTGCTGAAAAAAGAACTGGAAAAAATTGACAAGCAAAATCAAACACAGCGAAAATCGCGCGGCGAATTAATTCGCGTTGCACTCGTCGGCTACACGAATGTCGGCAAGTCAACGCTGATGAATGTCCTCAGTAAATCGGATGTGTTTGCCGAAAATAAATTGTTCGCCACGCTCGACACCACTACGAGAAAAGTGGTGATGGGACGAATGCCGTTTCTACTCAGCGACACGGTGGGTTTCATTCGCAAGTTGCCACATCATCTGGTGGAGAGTTTCAAATCCACGCTCGATGAAGTGCGCGAAGCGGACATTCTTCTTCATGTGGTCGACATTTCTCATCCGCAATTTGAAGAACAGATCAGAGTGGTGAATGAAACGCTCACGGAAATTGGCACACATGAAAAAAGAACACTGATGATCTTTAACAAAATGGATTTGTATGAAGAAAAGAATTTTGATGAGCTGCTTCCTCCCGATGTGAAAGAAGATTTATTGCATCAGCTGAAACAAAGCTGGCTTAAGCAAGTTGAAGGCAATGCTGTTTTTATTTCCGCCACCAAGCGCAAACATCTCGATGAACTTCGAACAAAGCTTTATGATCTGGTGAAGGAGATGTATTTGAAACGATATCCGTACAAGGCGGCTTTTTTCTAATCATCCATTTTAAGTTTTCTGTATCATCTTTGCGCGCGTTTCGGCGCAAATTTTGGATTTTATGAATCAAATACATGTGATGAAATCAATTTTCCATTTCATTTTTCTTTTTGCTTTTTTTTCTTCGTTCTCTCTATTTTCAAGAGCGGCCACTTACACAATTCAGGTCAGCGATTTTCAGTTCACTCAGGATTTTGATACCATACAAGTGGGAGACACTGTGAAGTGGGTTTGGATAAATGGGGTTCACACCACCACTTCAAACGGAATTCCACCGGGTGCTCAACAATGGAATGTTGAGTTGAATCAATTCAACACCAGTTTTACCTATGTTGTGAAAGGCGGCGGCACTTACAATTATATCAGCGTTCCGGATGCGCCGCTGATGGGAGGAAGTTTTGTGGTGACGAATCCTGTTGGAATTACAAATGTCACTCTGCTCGTTACGAATTTAAATATTATCAGAAATCCGATAAGATATAAAATCGATTACAGTTTCGCGCCTTTATTGGCCTTTGCAGGAGCATTGAGTTGAGCCAGACCAACAATACTATTAACCCCCCTTTTTTCTTCTGCATCTCTGTCCGCATTTCTGGAATTATCCAATCACTCAACAATCAATTGTCGAATTTCCTTTGATCCATCGCTTATCAGTTCTATAAAATAGATGCCTGAAGGGATGCCCTTGAGTGAAAGATGAATTTCTCCGTTGTTATCGCCAGGCAAAGACATTTTTCTTATTTCCTGCCCAGTTAAATTTCTTATCACTAATTCACGAACAGATAAGTTGCCCAATGAAATAGAAACGTTATCATGAGCGGGGTTCGGATAGACGTTGATTATTGCCGATGATTCTTCCGTTAATGATTTCAAAGGTGGAGTTTGAAATTTCTTTATCGGCGTAAATCCTGATGCAATGGTTCCACTCCCGTCGCACCATGTTTGCATCCTCCATTTATAGGTGGTGCTGGGAGTGAGACCCGTAATCGTTTTTGAAGTATTATTTCCATTGACCACTTTCTGCGTCCACATATTTGAATTCAGCTCTGCATACTGAAGAGCATATTTCACCACACCCCAGGCGGGTGACCATTTTAGCGTGGCAGAAGTGGCTGTCACATTCATATTGCGCAGCTTCTGAAATGTTGGACGTGCACAGGCGCTGTAATCATATTTATGGCTGCGATAAGCCACCATGGCTTTAGCATCGGTGAGATGAAGCTCCCAAACAATCGTTCCGTCAGCCGTTACTTCAGTCATGCTTGGCTCATTGGTGGAATATCTCCATCCCCAGTTAATGAAAGTATTTCCATTCGACAGACGCTGCACCGAGCCCATAGCCCAATAAAAAAATTTGCCGCCATTGCCATCGGGATGAGAGTAGCTCCATACCAGCGTTGCAGTTTTATTCACTTCATCCAGTTCATATTCCTTGGCGGTGGAATGAGGCACTGCATGCCAGTTTCCGTTATCAAACAGCGTAATGTTTCCATCTTCAATACGGCGCACATCGTGCTGATAAGTGAATTTTTCAGGATCATTGGTGAATGTAAATTCATTCTTGACTCCTCCCATTCGCCAAATGAAGTCTCCGGTATTTCTGTCAATCTTATTAATCTGATCCAAGTGACGATTTGAAACCAGAATGTTTCCGTCATTATCAATGTCGAGTGCATTGGTATGTGTGTAATCAATGAAAGACGCTGAAAGATCTTCATGCAAAGCTTCAGTGATTTCAATATGGTCGAAAGCACGCCACTCAAATACCAGAGTCTTGTTTTCATCGAATTCCTGTATCACGCCGCCAACTACCGTGGCATTAGGCGAATAATTCGGATTGTACACCGTCATATCCACCACCTCATAATCCTGCGCAATGAACAGAGCATGCCCTTCGGGAAGCATTTGGAATTCGTGATTATCGGCATAATAACCATTGGCGGGGTAGTAACTGTCAATTACATTAAAATTTGAATCAAGAACATCGAACCGGCCCCAGTCACCGTTGTAAACACCAAAATACCCATTCTTTAATTGTTTGAAATCATCGCACCAACCCATCTTCCTCTGAAAAAGTGAATCGCCGCTATTGGAAATAACTGCATAACCGGTCCACTTACTAGGAACGCCATACGCACTCCATGTGTCGAAAAAAATGTCGCCCGGTGTAGGATTTATATTGATTGGAATGTCGAACAAACTTTGAACTTGAGGCGGGTTGGCATCATTCTGCTGACCCGAATTCCATCGCTTCATTTCTTTTTCCTGCATAATTGACTGCGCATTCCTAAAGCGCTCTTTTTCTGCAGCGGTAAACGCACGATGGGTGCTGAAGGTATATGACCAGGACCGAACCTTACTTCCAGAAGATGTTACGATACCGCTGTAAACGGATACTGTGACTGTCTCGTCAAATGCGAAAGGTGAGGCAGGAATAAGATTAATCGTTCTGCTATCTGAGGAAACGGCAATCTTGAAATCATGTCTCCCGCTTTTGTTACCGCTTATGCTGAAGTCAGAAGTTTTAAGAGTAGAAATCTCGAGTTGCTGACCCGGGCGAAGCACAATGATGTGTTCAGGATTAACCCACTTTGCATTGGGAACGGGAGATACAAATTCAAAAGGGATTGCTGCATTTACGACACTGAATAAAGAGATCAGGAAAAAGGTGTACAGAATATTTTTCATATCGCCGATTTTTGTGAAGAAAGAGTGCACATCAAGATTAGGAAAAATATTCTTCTTTGCCAATATTTCGCGGATCCATTAAAAAAGATTTCTCAATTCGTTTTTGGCGTTCTCAACAACAACACCTTCCCTTTTTCTTCCCCATCTTTGCCGCCACTTTCGGCGCAAATTTTGGAATTGCCGAAACAAATGAATGTGATGAAATCAGTTTTCCGTTTCATTTTTCTTGTTGCTTTTTTTTCTTCGCTCATTGCAATTTCACGAGCGGCCACTTACACCATTCAGGTCAGCGATTTTCAGTTCACTCAGAATTTTGACACTATTCAGGTTGGTGACACAGTGAAATGGGTTTGGATAAATGGGGTTCACACCACCACTTCAAACGGAATCCCGCTGGGAGCTCAACCATGGAACGTTGAATTAAATCAGTTCAACACCAGTTTTACCTATGTTGTGAAAGGTGGCGGCACGTACAATTATATCAGTGTTCCGGATGCGCCGCTGATGGGAGGAAGTTTTGTGGTCGCGAATCCTTTGGGAATTTCAAATGCGATCATGCCCATAAGCAATTTCAATGTTATCGGAAATCCGGCTCAGGATAAAATCGAATACAGCTTTGCGCTGTCAAAAGCTTCTGCAGTAGAAATTTCACTCTATAATATTGTCGGAAGCAAAGTGCAAACATTTTTCGACGGCACACTCGCTGAAGGATTTTATCATCAGAATTTTTCTTTGCAACAAAATATTTCACCCGGAATTTATTTTGTTGCAGTGAGCGTTGGCGAGGCAACGCTCACAAGAAGGGTGGTGATTCAATAAATATTTTCATTTCCCCACCAACGCCTGCAATTCATTCAGCTTTGTTCTGTTCACTGAATTTTCCATCGTGGAAAGAATGCTGTTTCGTTCGCGTGTTGTGAGATGCAAACTCATGGAAGCAATCTGATCCTGCTCTTCCGGTTTGTACTCGAAAGAAAAAAGATTCATGTCCACCTTCAGCCAGCTTCGCGACATGCTCATTAATTCATCGCCCTGGTAATCGTGGTAATCGCTCCAGTTGTAATAAAGACTGTTGATCGGGTAAAATAATTGCTGAAACAACGAAGGATGCGGCGTCACTATCGGCTCATAATTTTTTTCGTAATCGCCCCTTGCTTGAATGATTATGACCCGCGAACAGTTCTTATTGATCCAGTCGCGAAATGTGTAAAGAAAACGCATGGTGGGTTCCGCCCCGTAATTGTCACGCATGCCTGCATCCATGCTCTGCGCGCGCGGATTGGTGGGCAAATAAACATTCGGCATGATGTAAGGGAATGTGGCATTCATTCTAATCGCTGTAGTAAACCGGAGATTTGATCCGCCCTGATTTTTGAAAAATGCTTTTGCATCGATGCCATCAACTTTCATCGCCGTGGATTCAAACCGATCTGCGGGCTGCGATAAATAGGAAATGGGTTGTGATGAAAGCAGCAATCTTCGACCATCATCAATTACAGTAGAAGACAAAAGCAAAAGCGGCGAGTACGCATTTCGCTCGTAGTACGCATAGTCGAGAAGTCTTTTGTCCATGATCCATCCTGTATTTTCATTCAGCCTTTTTTCAAATTCATAGCCGCGATCCTTCGTGTACGTGAGATTTCCCACCTGAAATTTTTGGTACGGAAACAAAAGATCATTCACCACATACGTGAAGGAAACTGCATTTAAAATGTCTTTTGAAATATTGGCGATGTATTTCCTGTCCTGAAGATTGATGGAATCTCCCAGTTCTTTGTGCAGATACAATTCGCGGTAATACGATTCACCGATCATTCCGCCTGACGCCCCGGCAACAAACACCACATGATTGTAAAAACGGTTATTCGTTAAGCTGTCCGCAATCTGCATCAGCCGAAAAGACCAGAGTGAAGCTTTCAATCCGCCCCCGCTCGCATCAACAACGATGAGTGGCGGTTTTTGCAGCGGACGATAGTATTGAGAAACTTTCTTCTTCCAGTTTTCCAGCATCTCGAGCCCGGCTGCTTCATCATTTGCCACAGTTTGCGGGGTTACTATTGACTCGATGTTTTCACGCCTGTAATCAATCGGGTGATCGTAATCCCATCCATACGCCTGGCTTTCATGATTGATGAAATTGAATTTAACCAGCAAATCAGCAATGAGGATAAGTGCAATGAATGCTGTGATCGCCCAGGTGCGTAACCAATAACTGAGCGCGCCGATGGGAGCAAGCAGAATGCATAGAAGAAGAAGAATGCTTGCGGACGCAGGAATCTGAAAGAAGGGAACTTCCATCAGAAATCCGAGAAGAATAATAATCAGCAGTGCAATCGCTTCAATGAACAATGCATTTTTATGATGAAGACGGAATACGCGCATCAATGCATTGGCAGGATAATGCTGCACAGTGCGTACATGGCGCGCACGAAACGGATGGATCAAAAGAAAATCCACACGCACTTCATGAGAAAAAAGAGCGGCGCTTTTTCCTTCGAACATCCAGCGGCGGAAAATGCGCTGCGGGCGCGCTCTGACTTTTTTACCTCGCTCTGAGAATTTTTCTATGTGAATGTTCAATGAAGGAAATGAAGTGACCGCAAGCATCAAGGCCATGCCGGAAAGCAATGATGCCTGATAGGATAACACGTCCCAAAATGATTTCAGCTCTGAGTAATATTGAAATTCGGTGATTGCTGTGAAGTAAACACAAAGAAATGCGAGCGGAATAATGGAGTTATTCAGCGAATAGCGCGAGAACGGGTGCCTGAACGCAGCCAGAAAGGGAAAGCGAAAACTATTGAGAATGTAACTCGTGATGTTCCAAACAAAAATGAAACCGCCCAGCGCCAATCCCACGATGAAGAAGCTGATGTAATTCACCTTACCGAAATATTCCGGGTCAAGAAAAAGATAGTTCCAGCCATATTTCCTGAACAAGTTACCAGTAACAATTAAGAGCAACAACAGCCACGGCACCAGCATGAACAGAAACTTGCGCAGATGCAACAATACCAGTTGCACCGGAAACGAATACCAGACATTGCGCAAAAGTTTCATGAACATCCGAAAATAGAAAAACAACGATTAGCGATTCTAATACTTGCAAACATTACAACTCGCGTCCTTCCAAATACAGGATTCATTCCTTTTCTTCGCCGTAATTTCGTAACGAAATTTAAGAGTGATGGGTCCCGTTTCTATTCTGGTGCTGACTGCAGCAGCGGTTTTTTTCTCGACCGTCGCCTTGCTGATTTCAAAACTGGTTTTGAAAGCCACACGAAATCCGCAAAAACTACAACCGTATGAGTGCGGTATTCCCACACATGGTCCGAGTTGGATTCAATTCAACGTCGGCTATTATTTGTTCGCACTCATATTTTTGATTTTCGATGTGGAGTTGATTTTTCTGTATCCATGGGCAGTGGTGGTGAAAAGTATTGGTTGGCCGGCATTGGTGGAGATTTCGATTTTTCTTTTCATCCTTTTCATGGGATTTCTTTACGCGCATAAAAAAGGAGCGTTGAAATGGGTATAAAAGCCCCACTCCGGCTCTCGTCAAAGGGGAGAGAGTGCTGTCGCACTAAAAAATTTGTTGAAGCAGTTAAAAATGGCGGATCAAAATTCAAAGATTGTGAGAAATGAGCGAGAGGAAGTCTCCCCTTCGGGGAAATTGAGAGGGGCTGATTTTCCCGGGCAAGTCCATGAAACACCCGGCGGCGGAATTGTGCTGAGCGCACTCGATGACGTAATCAACTGGGCGCGATCAAATTCCTTGTGGCCGCTCACATTCGCCACAAGTTGTTGCGGAATTGAACTGATGTCAGTAGCCGGACCGAAATATGATTTCTCTCGTTTTGGATTTGAAGTAGCGCGGGCCACACCGCGCCAGGCCGATGTGATTATCATTGCCGGAACCATCGTAAATAAAATGGCGCCGGTGCTGAAGCGATTGTACGACCAGATGGCCGATCCGAAATACGTAATTGCCATGGGCGCATGCGCAATAAGTGGCGGACCATTTTTCTATAACACATATTCTGTGGTGAAAGGCGCCGATCATGTGATTCCCGTTGATGTGTACATTGCCGGTTGTCCTCCCAGACCCGAAGCATTACTGAATGCGCTGATCACACTACAGCAAAAAATAAAAAGCGGATTGACGAGGGAGCAAATCAAAGAACAAATGAGCATACCAACCCAAGTTCCGCAGGAACGATAGTATGGTAGAATAAAAACAAAATCAAAATAGCCCCGCAGGGGCGACATGATCGAGTGAGGAACGAAGAGCTGAAAACAAAGATTTCCGAAGTTATTCCGAATGCCTCTTTTGAAGAAGGCGGCGAATGGCTCACCGTGAATGTTGATCCGAAAGAATGGAAAACATTCGCGCAGCAACTTCGTTCCACTCTCGGTTTTGATTTCGATTATCTCTTCTGCATCACATGCGTTGATTGGAAGACGCACCTCACGATGGTGTATCATTTGACTTCTACCACGAATCGTCACACCCTCGTTGTAAAATCAAAACTCGATAGAAATAATCCGGAAATAGAAACAGTGAGTGACATCTGGCGTACGGCTGAATTTCATGAGCGCGAACAATACGAAATGTTCGGAGTGAAATTTTTGAATCATCCCGATCTGCGATTGCTGATTTTACCTGATGGCTGGGAAGGAAAATTCCCAATGAGAAAAGATTTTGAAGATCCGGTGAACATGATCAAACTGTAGTCTGAAGTTTGAGGTTTGAAGTTTGAAGTTAGTTTGAAGTTGAAAGTTAGAAGTTATGGCAACTGTAAAACGATTCGAAGATTTAGAAGTTTGGAAGAAGGCAAGAGTTCTTTCAAATGACATCTGGAAAATAATAAACAACGGTACTCTTTCAAAAGATTTCAAACAACTTTCAACTCGCTAACTCAACTTCAAACCTCAAACTTCAAATTTCAAACTAATAATGCCCGAAGCACTTTTAGGAGAACCGCAAGTAACAGAGCAGGGTGACCTCGTGATCAACATCGGGCCGCAACATCCGGCTACGCATGGTGTGCTGCATCTCGTGGTTACGTTGAGCGGTGAAACCATCAAGAAAGTGGAACCGCATCTCGGATACATTCATCGCTCCATCGAAAAGATGTGCGAGTCACTCACCTATCGTCAGTTCATTTACGTGACGAGCCGCATGGATTATCTCTCTGCACACATCAACAATCATGCATGTGCGCTCTGTGTCGAGAAAGGATTGCAATTGGAAATTCCGAAACGTGCCCAAGTGATCCGTGTGTTGATGGATGAGCTCACACGCATTGCTTCGCATGAATTATGGTGGGGAGCGATTGCCATGGACCTCGGCGCTTTCACTCCGTTCTTTCACGCTTTTCGAGAAAGGGAAGTCATTAACGACATCATGGAAGAAACCTGCGGCGCGCGATTGACGATGAATTATGCGGTGCCGGGCGGCGTGATGTATGACCTTCATCCGAACTTTCAAAAACGAGTGAAAGAGTTCATTGTGCTGTACAAAAAGAAAATTCACGAGTATGCTGAATTGATCACCGGCAATGTGATTTTTCAGAACCGGATGAAAGATGTTGGTGTGCTTTCCAAAGAGGATGCAATTTCCTACGGCTGCACAGGTCCGGTAGCGCGCGGAAGCGGTGTGAGCTGCGACATCAGGAAACTTTATCCTTATGAAGTGTATGGCGAATTGCAATTTGACGAAGCGATTGAGACCGCCGGTGACTCTTACGCGCGTTATCTCGTTCGGATGAATGAGATGCAGCAGTCGATTCGCATCATCGAGCAGTTAATCGATAATATTCCCGAAGGAGATTTTCAGGCAAAAACGAAAGCAGTTTTGAAATTGCCTAAAGGTGAATTCTATTCGAGAGTGGAAACAGCACGAGGAGAATTAGGAGTTTACATTGTGAGTGAAGGTGGGACGACTCCGTACAGAATCAAATTCCGCTCTCCGGGATTTTCAAATCTCTCCGCACTCGATCACATGATTCGCGGCGGAAAAATCGGTGACCTGATTGCAGCCATGGGAACATTGGATTTGGTGATACCGGATATTGATCGGTAAAATTGCGGATTGCGGATTTTCGATTTCGGATTGAACAATTCGATTAATACATAAATTATTTTCCGATGAAAGAAAAATCGGATGAATTAAAACAGAGAACGAAAAAATTTGCATTAAGAGTGATCAAGCTCTGCAAAAATTTACCAGCCGGCAGAGATGCTGATGTAATTGGAAAGCAATTGCTCAGATCAGGAACATCCGTTGGAGCTAATTATCGTGCAGCAAGCAGAGCGAGATCGCAAGCTGATTTTATTTCGAAGATTACCATTTGTGAAGAAGAAGCAGATGAATCTGGCTATTGGATAGAGTTAATCGTTGAATCCGGATTAATGAAGAAAGAATTGGTAGATGATTTATGTAAGGAGGCAGATGAGCTAACCGCCATTTTCACTGCATCTGGAAAAACGGCACGGGCTAACAATAGGAGCAAATAATCTATAATGATCTTTCAATCCAATCCGCAATCGTCAATCGCTAATCCGCAATAGAATGCTGAGTCTGGAAGGCATAACAAATTCCGTCAATTCCTGGTTGAATTCAACCTTCAACTCCACGATTGCATTGCTGATTCAGTTTGTGATTGTCGGATTGCTGGTGATTGGATTGTTCGCCGTGCTAGGATTGGTTTTAATTTTTATGGAGCGAAAAGTTTCTGCTCACATGCAGGTGCGTCTTGGACCAAATCGAGTGGGACCAAAAGGAATTTTTCAAACCGCCGCCGACACCGTGAAGCTGATGGTAAAAGAAGGATTGACTCCCGAAGGCGCCGACAAATTTCTTTTCAACCTCGCGCCGTTTATTGTGATGATTGTTGCGATGGTGATTCTCGCGCCGCTGGCATTTGCAAAAAATTTCGCCATCTGGGATCTGAACATCGGCGTGCTATTCATTTCCGCCATTTCATCAGTGAGTGTGATCGGTGTGTTGATGGCCGGATGGTCAAGTAATAATAAGTATTCACTTCTCGGTGCAATGAGAAGCGGCGCCCAAATCGTAAGCTACGAATTGAGTGCAGGACTCTCGATTATTTCCATTGTAGTGCTTTCGGGAAGCTTGCGCATCTCTGATATCATCAACTCACAGGCAGATGGCTGGTGGATTTTCAAGGGACATATTCCCGCAATTATTTCATTCATCATTTTCATCATTGCGGTCACGGCAGAGACGAATCGCGCGCCGTTTGATTTGGCGGAAGCGGAATCAGAACTCACGGCCGGATTTCACACGGAGTATTCAGGAATGAAGTTCGCGCTCTTCTTCCTCGCAGAGTACGTGAACATTTTCATCGTATGTGCAATCGGTGCGACATTATTTTTCGGAGGATGGATGCCCTTTCACATCGGGAATTGGCAAGCATTCAATCATGTGATGGATTTCATTCCATCATCTATATGGTTTTTCGGAAAAACATTTTTCTTAATTTTTGTGATCATGTGGTTTCGCTGGACGTTTCCGCGACTGCGCATTGATCAATTGCTAAATCTGGAATGGAAATATTTATTGCCAATCTCCATGTTCAACTTGATGCTGATGGCATTGGTGGCGATCATGGGATGGCACTTTTGATTTTGGATTTTGGATTTTTGATTGCGGATTGAATTGGCATGTTTAGATTTAGTCCCGTAGGGACGACAGTATGGTAGGAGAAAAAATACAAATCAAATAAGCCCCGTAGGGGCGAAAGTATTCTGCAGAAAAATGTTTTTAGTTGATTACATAAAGACGGTGTTCGGCGCGGTGAAATCACTGTTCACCGGCATGCGAATGACGGGCTATTACTTCGTTCACCCGAAGGAAATCGTTACGCAGCAATATCCTGAGGTGATGCCGCAGTTGCCGGAGCGATTCAAGGGTGAAGTGGTCCTGATTCATGATGAGAACAATGAACACGCATGCACCGGATGTACAGCGTGCGAGCTTGCCTGCCCGAATGGAACGATTAAGATCATAACGAAGCAGGAAGTGGGAGCGGATGGAAAAAAGAAAAAAGCATTGGAGAAATTTGTCTATCATCTCGAACTGTGCACGATGTGTAACTTGTGCATCATCGCTTGCCCGACGGATGCGATCAAGATGGATCAGACATTTGAACACAGCGTGTTCGACAGAAATAAATTGACAAAAATTTTGAACAAACCCGGATCAAAAATCAGAGAAGGAATAGAATGATTGCGGATTTCAGATTGACGATTTCGGATTTTAGTCCCGTAGGGACGACAGAATGGTAGAAAGAAAATGAAAATCAAACAAGCTCCGTAGGAGCGACAGAAAAGTGGACGCTCAGCAAATCATCTTCTACTGCATTTCAGCTTTCATGCTCGGAGCAGGATTGCTTGCGGTTACGAGCAGAAAAATATTTCGCTCGGCAATCTGGCTGCTCTTCGCGTTGATTGGTGTGGCGGGATTGTATTTCTGGATGGACATGCAATTCATCGCCGCGGTGCAGATCGTGATTTATGTTGGAGGAATTGTCGTGCTCATCATCTTCTCCATTTTCCTCACGCAGCAATCGGGAAAAGAAATGCCGAAGCCACCGATGATGAGAGTGATCGCAGGAGCATTGGCAGCCGTCTTCGGATTTGCTTTGGCGTATTTGCTCATTTACCAATACGGATTCAGTTCAGCCAATCAGCCGTTCAATTACGATGTGAGCGCAATCGGAGCAAGAATGCTGAGTACAGGTAACGATGGTTTCTCACTTCCGTTCGAAGTGGTGAGCATCCTTTTATTGGCGGCCATGATTGGTTGCATTGTGATTGCGATGGGAGCGAAACCTGAAATCAGAAAAGAAACAAAAATTGAAATTGAAGAACAAGAAACGATTGAAGCATAATGATTAATTCATGAGCAGCGTTCCACTTTCCCAAATTCTTTTCGTTAGCACGGCACTGTTCTTTATTGGTGTCTTCGGTTTTCTCACAAGAAGAAATATGATCACGATGCTGATGTCACTCGAGCTCATTTTAAACAGCGTAAACATCAACTTCGTTGCATTCAATAAGTATTTGTATCCGGAAAAATTAGACGGAGTTTTCTTTGCGATTTTCATCATCACCATCGCAGCCGCAGAAGCAGCCGTGGCGATTGCCATCATCATAAATCTTTACCGGAGTCATAAATCGATTGATGTAGAAGATGCGACGGAAATGAAATATTGAAAAGTTTGAGGGGTTTGAAAAAAATTTTGAATAGTTGAATGAAGTCCCGAAGGGACGACAGTATGGTAGATCAAAAAATAAAAATCAATTCAGCCCCGTAGGGGCGACAGTATAATGTCTGAATACAATTACACGCCCTTAATTCCATTATTACCACTGGCAGGATTTGTCCTGCTCGGATTATTCGGAAGAACATTTTTCAAAAATTCTTCGGGAATTATCGCTTGTGTATTGCTTTTCATTTCTACCATCATTTCGCTCGACGTTGCTTACGAATATTTTTTTGTGAACGGAATGCAGAATGGAATTTATCAAACCATCATTCCCATTAAATACACCTGGCTTCAATTCTCTCCGAATGTGAGTATTGACATGGGCATTACGCTCGATCCGATTTCCGTGATGATGATGGTCGTGGTCACGTTCGTTTCGCTGATGGTGCACATCTACTCACTTGGTTACATGAAAGGTGAAGAACGATTCAGCACTTATTTTTCTTTCCTGCAACTATTCACGTTTTCGATGCTTGGCTTAGTGATGGCGAGCAACCTTTTCGAGATTTATATTTTCTGGGAACTGGTCGGCATTTCTTCTTATCTGCTCATCGGATTTTACTACGATCGTCCTTCAGCAGTGGCTGCGGCGAAGAAAGCATTTGTCGTCACGCGATTTGCTGACATGGGTTTTCTCGTCGGCATTTTGATAATGGCGTTCTATGGAGAGACGCTCGACTTCCAGACAATGATTTATCGTCTCACCGATTCATCATCGTCGCAACTTCTCTCCATCACGTCAGCATCTTTCATTGGCGTTTCTGCTCTCACATGGGGAGTCACGCTCGTCTTCATCGGCGGCGCAGGAAAATCAGCCATGTTTCCATTGCACATCTGGCTGCCCGATGCCATGGAAGGTCCCACACCAGTCAGCGCATTGATTCACGCGGCGACGATGGTGGTTGCCGGCGTTTATCTTGTCGCCAGATTATTTCCACTCTTCACACTCACACCCGTTTCCCTTGAGATTGTGACGTACGTCGGAATTATTTCTGCGATGCTTGCTGCCATCATTGCCTGCACGCAAACAGACATCAAGCGTGTGCTTGCTTATTCCACGATGTCGCAGATCGGTTATATGATGTTTGCGCTCGGCGTGTCGCGAATGGATGTCGAAAATAATTTGGGTTACACCGCTTCGATGTTTCATCTCTTCACGCATGCTTTCTTCAAATCACTATTGTTCCTCTGTGCAGGAGTGGTGATTCATTTCGTTCACAGCAATGAAATGAAAGACATGGGCGGGCTCAGAAAATTTCTTCCCATCACTCACATCGCATTTCTCACTGCATGCCTTGCCATCTCAGGCATTCCGCCATTCGCAGGATTTTTCTCGAAGGAAGAAATCCTTCATGCTGCATTTGATGCAAACACCGTTGTGTTTGAACTGGCAGTGCTCACATCAGGTCTCACAGCGTTTTACATGTTCCGGCTTTACTTCAATATTTTCTGGAAAACCTCGCCCCCCGTCCCTCACACACGTGAGCATGCGGGCAGCTCTTCTCCTATAGGAGAAGATGTCCGAAGGACAGATGAGGTGAAGAAAGAGGTTAAACACCAACATCACACTGAAGGAACCTGGTCAATGAAACTGCCGCTGATCATTCTCGGCACGTGCACACTTATCGTCGGCTTCATTCCGTTTTCACATTTCATCTCTTACAATGGAAAACCCTTCGACAGTGAACTTCCGTGGACGTTTTCTATTCATCCAGTTGGTGTGGCGCTGATTGGAATTGCCATCGCAGCCTGGCTTTATTACAAACAGAATGATCGCGCTGAAAGAATTACTACGGCACTTGGAGGAATTTACCGCGCTGCTTATCGCAAGTTTTACATTGATGAAATCTATCTTTTCATCACGAAGAAAATTATTTTCAATCTCGTGGGAAGACCTGCGGCGTGGATTGATCGCAACATTGTTGACGGAACAATGAACGGCATTGCCTGGACAACCGGAAAAATTTCCGTCGCAATTAAAGGAGTTCAATCGGGCAGAGTGCAGAGTTATGCGATTTACTTTTTCGGAGGGATTGTGATGCTTGTGATTTTGTTTGTTTACCTGATGAAATAAAATGAACCTCAACCTGCTCATATTAATTCCGCTCCTCACGGCTCTTGCAATTCCTTTTTGCAAAGGATTGAATCAAGTTCGTTGGGTTTCATTCTTTGGTTCAGCGATACAACTGCTTTTGGCTTTTGGCTTATTGCTTTTTTTCTGGAACGAAAGATCTTCAGGCAACACGTCTCAATTTATTTTTCAGCAGAACTACGAGTGGTACGCTCCGCTGAATATTCATTACCACATTGGAGTGGATGGAATTTCTGTCGCCATGATTTTGCTCACGGCGTTTGTCGTGTTTGCAGGAGTTCTCGTTTCGTGGAATCAATCCACATGGAGCAAAGAATTTTTCTTCCTGCTCATGTTTCTCGGATTGGGCGCGTACGGATTTTTCATTGCACTTGATCTGTTCACACTCTTCTTCTTCTTTGAAATTTCTGTGATCCCGAAATTTTTGCTGATCGGAATTTGGGGAAGCGGAAAGAAAGAATACAGCGCGATGAAACTTGCACTGATGCTAATGGGTGGAAGTGCGCTTGTCCTCATTGGAATTCTTGCCCTCTACAATGCATCAGGAAGCTGGGACATCACTGAACTATCACAATACCACATCAAGATTGAAGAGCAGCGTTTGTTCTTCCCGTTCCTCTTTCTCGGCTTCGGAGTTTTTACTGCGATATTTCCGTTTCACACCTGGGTGCCTGACGGACATTCATCAGCGCCGACTGCTGCCTCGATGTTCCTTGCAGGAATTTCGATGAAACTCGGCGGCTACGGTTGCTTGCGCGTGGCAACGTACTTGATGCCCGAAGCTTCTCACGAATATCAATGGATGATTGTGCTGCTGGCAACAATTGCGATTCTCTACGGCGCGTTCGCCACGATGATGCAAACGGATCTGAAGTATATCAACGCGTATTCATCGGTGAGTCATTGCGGATTTGTGTTGCTCGGAATCGGCATGCTCACGCAGACAGCGATCACCGGCGCGGTGATGCAAATGGTTTCGCACGGACTGATGACGGCACTTTTCTTCGCCGGCATCGGCATGATTTACGATCGTGCCCACACGCGACAAGTTGCACAACTCGGCGGCATGATGAAAGTGATGCCGTTCATCTCCACCGTTTTTGTGATTGCAGGTTTGTGCTCACTTGGTTTGCCCGGCTTCAGCGGATTCGTCGCAGAGATGACCGTGTTCATGGGCTCGTGGCAAAATGCAG